>Ga0065719_100674_pt1 | contig 26260 bp, 29 predicted proteins | sample GBSCel85sediment_FD_59106 | JGI IMG/M metagenome (GOLD analysis project Ga0065719, IMG submission 59106) | Hot spring sediment microbial communities from Great Boiling Spring, Nevada - Cellulolytic enrichment CS 85C v3 (version 3) | ecosystem: Environmental > Aquatic > Thermal springs > Hot... | reverse complement strand
CCTCTACTTTACAATCAATCTGACTGTGCAATAACTAGAGCTGTAGAAGAAGTTGATTGGAGGAATTATGGATTAAGCCAGCCTTCCGGAAGTTTACCACAAGCCCCATTAATAATTTTTGTTGATTTTCTCTCAGTGTGGATTCCATACAAAAGTGAGGGTAAGCAAGCAATAGCAGAATATCCGGAAATAATAAAAGAAATAAAGCTTGCTCTTCAAGAGGCTGGAAGAAGGTTAGCTGTTTATTTGCACAAGAAAATACGTCGAGAACAATTGAGAATGAGGGCAAACATTTTTGAAGCTTATTCAAACGTTTTCAGCGAGTTCGTTTCTGAGCTAACTGGGAAAGATTTGGAGTATATTAAGGGAAAAATAATTGAGCTGATAAAGAAGGGAGAATATAAGGAAGGAGAAGAAAAGCAACTTAGAGAAGAGGTTGTTGAGGTGAAATGAATGCAATTTTACTTAAAGCCAAAGAAAAAAGAAGAAATCTTATCCACTCTTAAATCTCTTGGAGAGAGTTTTTTGAAAGATTTAGAAGAAGGAAAAAATCCAAGCGTCGAAGTGCCAACAAGAACTTTGAGGAATGTTAGGTTTGATGCAAAAGAGAGAAGGCTTTATTTGGGAGGCTATGTAGCGAAAAGGTATTTATTGCATTTGGGTCAAATAAGGAGTTTTACTCAATTGGCCGGCGTCGCCGCTCTTGCTAAGAAATTGATAGAGGAAAATAAGCATGTAAGTTTAAGAGAAACTTTCTACATTTTGAAGAGAACGATTCCAGGATTAAAGAAGAATATAGTGGAGGAGCAAGAGGAATCGAATAGGGCTGTGGAAGAGTTAGAGCTAGTTATAAATGCTTTGAGAGAGCAATTGCACATAAACGCAAACAAGCTTGGAGCGGTTGCTGGTAATGTTGTTATTAGGGATAGGGGAGATTTGATTGATTGGTCTAAATTAGGTTCGGGGGGTTGGTCCGTTCCTAGTAACGTTGAAGATATAGAATTTGTTAAGGTTGAGGCAAAATTTGTTCTTTACGTTGAGAAAGCTGCAGTTTGGGAAAGATTGCATGAAGATAAAGTTTGGAAAAAGCTAAATTGCATAATAGTTGCTTCTCAAGGTCAAGCAACGAGAGGAATAAGAAGGCTGCTACAAAGATTGAATTATGAGCATGGATTACCAATTTATGTGTTGACAGATGCGGACCCATGGGGAATTTACATTTATTCAGTCATAAAATTTGGTTCCATTGCTTTAGCTCATGTTAGCGATAGGCTTGCAGTCCCCTCTGCAAAATTCCTAGGCTTAAAGCCAAGTGATGTCAAGAAATATGGTCTGGAGAAACATTTGATAAAATTGAAAGAAATTGACATAAAGAGGTTGAAAGAAGTTAGAAACTACGAATGGTTTAAGAATAATAAGGAGTGGCAAAGGGAGTTTGATCTAATGGAAAAAATGGGTGCAAAAGCAGAGTTGGAAGCTTTGGCTGCGAGAGGAATAACATTCATAAGCGAGAAATACTTGCCAGAGAAGTTGAAAGAGCAAGATTGGTTAGACTAAATTTTTGCAAAAGTATTTATATCTCAAGACAAACTTGATTTAATGGATTTGCTTTTGTTTTGCAGAAGAGAAAATAGTAGAAAATTGGAAGAGAGGTTGAAAAAAGACGAGTTGGTTTCAGGAGCTTCTATAAAAATTAGAGATGCCAACATAGTAAACAAGGATGGTGTCTACTTTTATTTGGAAGGAACTAACGAGAAAATAGAAAAGGCGAGAGAGCTTTCTAAAGATTTAGCTGAAGAAATTTCTGGAGAAGAGAAAGAAAGCGTGATTAAAATTTTGAAAGAAGAAGAGGAAAAAGCTATAGAGAGTTTTGGATTAATTATTGGCTGATGAACTTCTTCTAAATTAGATTTTTCCCCTCAAACTTCTTCTATTTTCTCACTTCTATTTTATCTCTTGTTCCAGTTTCAATTGTTTTTTCACTTGCTCGATATTCTGGAGGAGTGTAGCTTGGTGGCGCGTTAATGCCGAGCTGAGTGTACGAAGCTCCTGAGAAGTCTTCTGAACTTGAAGAAGAATAAAGATTGAACTCTGAGCTAACATCTTCACTCTCGCTCATTTCTTTTTCACCAATAATCAATTATGGTCTCTTGACTTAAAAATTTTGTTGTGAAGATATAAATAGAGAGTCATAATTTTAATAGATGCGCCAGTAGTCTAGCCTGGTTAGGACACGAGCTTGCCAAGCTCGGAGCCCGGGTTCAAATCCCGGCTGGCGCATCTAGTTATAAAGTGAGTTTTAAAATGAGTGCACATTTTATCTAGGACAATGTTAAAATTCTGTTGTGTTGAAGGAAAGAAAATACACCGTAAATAATTTATTGAGATATCATCCGAAGGCGGACATTTTTTGAGATAGACATTGCTTACATTTTTTATGGTGATAATTCCTTTGTTAAGTTTTTAATATGTTCATTGAAGACTTTGGTTATGAAATTCTAGTGAAGCTTCACCAATGAAATTAGTTATTTTTGGATTTTGAGCAGGAAAAAAATTTTAAGTATAGTCTATGAGATATATTTTCTACTATGCAAAAAAGAATTTAAGCATAACACACAAATAAAAGTATACATGGCTTGGGTTATACCTAATTTCGGTTGGATTGGTAAGTGTTTGAAGCGAGAATTCATATGTATTGGTATTTCTGATTTTATCAATGGTCTGAGAGGGGAAACAGGATTATAATCCTGCCCCAAATCACATCGAAGATATCGAAGATAAAGATTATTGAATGTAGTAATACTTTCTTACAACTTGTTTTCAATATTTTCAAAGATTTATACATGTTTTCAACTCTAGTTGATTTTCGAGGAGGTGAAAATATATGCCAGAAAGAGACCTAAAGGAAGTGGTATTTTTGCCGGACGATGTTATAAGGATAGATCCAGATAGTTTCCAAAGAAGGGAAATGTCTTTGAATGAATATATAGAGCATTTCATACAATATCCATCAGTAGCTTTCAATGCATACCAAAGACTTTATGCAGCTTTAAGGATGTTTGGTTCAGAAGAGTCTTCAAAGCCATGGAAGCCGAAAAGATGGAAATTTCTCGACGACAGAATAGAAAGTCCATGGAAGAGAGGTGGTGCCACAAGTCCTTTTGAGATTTATCTTTATGGAATTGAGGAGCCTGTAAATGAAATAATGAGATATTTAGAAGAGGCTACTATTAACACAGACGCTCAAGCCAGGTTCTTTATTCTAATAGGTCCTCCAAGCTCAGCAAAAACAGATCTTATAAATCTAATGTCTTACACTTTAGATGGATTTGGAACATTACCAGAAGGAGAATTATTTACAGTAAAGTTCAACCTACAAGATTACTCACACTTATTTTATGGTTTAGAAGAAATAGTTTGTCCCGCGCACGAAAATCCACTCAACTTTGTTCCGAGGGATAGAGCAAAAGAACTTATAAAGAAAGTTAATGAAAGAGTTCATCCAGATTACAAATGGAGAGAGATTAGATTAACCCAATCAAGATGCCCAAGCTGCCAATACATAATTCAAAAGCTTAAAAATCATGGAATAAGTTGGGAAGATAAAATATCTGTAGTTAACTTATTACCTCAAGAAGATGTAGCTATGGAAGAATTCAGACCAACTGCGGAAAAAGCTTATGATCCACAAAGAATATTTGGCGGTTCCGTCAATATGAGTAGATTTGCAAAAATTTTAAGTAAGGATCATCCGCTAGTCATAGATTTTGGTATTGGTGGCGGTATAGATCGTCCATCACCTCAACACCATATTGTTCATTTCTCTGAAATGTATAAAGCACACGAGCTCGGACTCTTAGACGAGATATTGGACCTTATTTCAAGTAGAAATCTTAAGGTACTCGGAAAATACGATGTTGGGATAGATTCAGTAATTTTTGGTACTACAAATCTTGAAGAATACGGTAAAGTGAGTAGTCTACCTAGACTTGGAGAGTATCTGAAATCTAGATCGTATAAAATCCCAATGGGCTATCTTCTAGTAATAGATGATTTAGCACAAGCTCTAAAGAAAAGGATATTTGAAAAGATGAGTGTAAATAGAAATATACACGTTCCACCACATTATGTTGAGAGGTTTTTAGCCACATTAGGAGTATTAAGTACACTGGATGAGCCGCCATCGGAAATGAAAATTACCCTATTACAAAAAGCTTTAATATATAATGGCGAAGTTCCATATGGGCTTGAAAGAGATTTAGAGGAGATACGTGAGGAATTGAGGAGAGAAGCGAGAGCAAAGCCAATGGAGGAGCTTACTGAGGGCATAAAATATGGGCTTCCTTTCAGATTTTATCAAGATCTCGTGGCAAAGCTAATGTTAGCCTTGGAAAGAATACCTGAGAGGGCCAAGGCCGAGATTTTAGATGAGAGGTACAAGGGATGCTTAAGTATGATAAATATTATGAGATTCTACGACGAAGTAATAAGGACTTATGATGGAATAAATGCAGAAACTAGAAGAAGGATAGTAGACATGCGTACACCAAGTGGAAAGAACGAGCCAGCTCAATTAGCGTTGAATGAAAGTTACGAACTTTATGTCCAATCTGTAATAAGAGATGTAAATAGAGCAATTCTTGGAGAGGAAAGAATTCTAAATTTGGCAGTAAAGTATTTGGCGCAAGTGTATGAGAGCGAGTTGGGTAAAAAAGAATATAAAGATCAATCAGGAAGAGTTGTGCCAATTGACTACAAATTCCTAGATGATGTGGAAAAAGCCGCAGGAATAGTGAATAAATCAGAATTTAGGAAGCATTTTGCTGCTCATGTAAAGTATAGATTGCCTGATTTCAGCTCAGCAAAATACCCAATGAGGGAGCTCGCAAGGAAGCTGTTAGAGGAAGATCACTTATTCAGAAGGGCTATTGAAAACTATGCAATGGAGAATGTGCTTCCAAGTATGATTGAGGATGTATCAATAGCATATAGTCCTGCAAATGAGGCCGTAATGCAAGAGCTATACAAACTTAGGATATTGTAAAACTTGTGCAAATTATAGCATTGCAATTAGCTTCGCTTAGAAGAAAAGATAGAAAGTAAACGTGATTAAATATGGATAGAATAGATATAAAAAGACTGTACGAAGATGTTCGAAAGTCACCATTTCGTGAAATTTCGTTCTCAGAATACTTAGAACTTGTTAAACAGGATAGTTCTATTGTTGAAACGAGTCCAGAGCGACTATACAGGATAGCCTCAAATGGAAATCTTGATATATTCAGAAGGGGTAAACATAGAATAGAAGGAATAACAGAGGTGCTAGAACGCTTAGTAAGTGGACTTTATGTAGCTTCAAAGTCATATGATGCAGGACAAATACCTTTATTACTACTTATAGGGCCGACAGGAAGCGGAAAGTCTGAAATAGGAAAACTTCTGGAAAATGCTTTGATAGAGGATTTAGCAAAAAACCCGAGATTTACTTACTATCTAACGAACGGTAAGAAAAAAATATACTGTCCATTTAAAGAAGATCCAATTAAATTAATTACAGACCCCAGATTATTCTTTCCACCAGAAATAAAGGAAAATTATATGAAATACAAAAGAGGATATCTTTGCTCAACATGCTTTAATACGTTGATTAAATTCTTAAGATCAGACGAATTAGCTAATAAAAATACAGAGCATTCTAGATTAGGCTCAGAAGATATGGAAGAGAAAGAAATCTTAGATTTACTGAACAAGAAAGTTAAAGTTGTTAGATTGTTCCCTCAGATTGCTTCAATAGAGTTGACTCATCATGATTTTTCTAACCTATTTGAAAGCATAATTAAAAATGCGAATAGAGGCATTTTGAACATAATAATAGATGATAAAACAATATCTCAAATTCCAAATACTAACTACCAAATTTTAACAAGGCTTAGAGATGCGAGAGTTTCACTTAAGGATGGGACAGAATTTACTCCAGACCTAGTAGCCCTTCTCTATACAAATGCAAAATTGGAAGATGTGACAACTTCCCCGCTTAGGGATAGTGTATATCCGATTTTTGTGAGAAGGAATCTTTCTTATACAGCGGAGGAAAATATAATAAGGAAAAACAATCTACCATTTGAGCATATATCGCCAAATGCACTATCTCTTCTTGCAAGGTTTGCTGTTGGGAGTAGAATAGATGTAGGAAGTATTGGTGGAATAAGCGATGAAGACAAGATAAAAAATCTAGAGACATATTTGGAGATTTATGAGAAGTATGAGAGAGGAGGGCCACTTTCTGAAGAAGAATTTAATAAAATAAAAGGAAGAATTTCTGGAGTAGCTCAAAGCAAGGATGGTTGGGATAAGGGTATATCATCTCGAGGATTCGCGTTTGATCTGTTTAATATAGAAGCGCATGGGGGTTGTCTAACTCTAGAGGATGTAGAAATGTATTTGGAGAAGAAACGTGAGGATAAAGAGCTAAAGTATTCTGCAGAAGCCTCACTTGGAAGATTGAAAAACATAAGCTTCAGAGATGTTGTAATGGCATACATGATAAATATTTCTGGGGTGGAAAAAGGTGTAGCAAGCTTAGAGGATTTATTCTCTTATTACATTTCTCTGTACAAAGCAAAGGTTCTAGATGGCAAAACAACAGTAAATATACCAGGTGAGGGACAAGTTCCAATAGATATTGAAATGGACAGAATAGCTAAAAAGCTTAGTTTATATAAAGATGGTAGAGAAGAATTAGACAGAGCTATTGACCAATACTTTATAGAGAGAAAGAAGCCACCAACACTGTCAGAGCTTCTTCTAATAAACCCACATATAATTTATTTAAACCCTCAATTATTGAGTTTTGTTCCGTGGAAAGAAATTAAGAGGGGTGTAGATTTGAATCCTAAAGATAGAGAAAGAGTTGAGAAGCTTATAAATATTTTGAAGAAGGATTTGGGGTATTGCGATAAATGTGCGCTATCTGTTATTAGAATATTTGCTAAGGGTATGGTGAGAGAATGATTATTGATCCCATTGGATCAGCTAGAAAAAAATATAGAAAAAGAGTTGAGGAATTCAAAAAGAAGGCAATTGGAGAACTAAAATACGTTGAATTAGAAGCACTTAGGAGAGGGGAAAGAATCAAAGTAAGAGTGCCAATAATTCAACTGCCTCATTTAACATATGGTCCTTGGGCTCCAGATGTTGGTGCGGGTCCTGGAGAAGAGGGCGAGAAAGTATTTCCGGAATCAGGAAGTGGAGTTGGTAGAGAGGCTGGCTCAGAAGAAGTGGATGCTATTTATGAAGAGATGACTATGAAAGATCTTGTGAACTGGATGAAACATGAATTAGAATTAGAAACAATTAAACCTGGTAGAAGAGAAAATGAGCTAGAAAAGATTACATATCCATCAATATCAAAGCGTGGAACAGAATCTCTTTTAGATTTGGACGAGACTTTATTTGCAATGATCGAGAGAAAAATTTTATTAGGAGAGTTTAAGCCAGGAAAAGACCTAAAGATAAGCATCGATGACGATGATTTAAGGTATAGATATCCTAAAAGAAAATACAAACCATATAAAGACGCGACAGTTATATACATACGTGACGTATCAGGCTCGATAACTAGAGAAGATTTGGAGGCTTCATATGCTCTAACTTTCTTGATAGATATATGGTTAAAAGAATTCTATCCTAAGGTAGAGAGGGTTTATATAGCTCACAACGCTATTGCTTGGGAAGAGACAGAGGAAGGATACTACAGATTGCAATCAGGTGGTGGAACGAGTTTTGCCCCGGCTTATGAAATTGTAGACGCCATGTTTAATGGTAGGGATTATCCTAGAAAAACCCAAGTTAGAAGAAAGATAGATAAGGACAAGGTAGACGTTTATATAGTACAAATGACAGATGGGGAAAATTATGATAAACAAGAAGCTATATCTAGTTTAAGAAAGATTATGCCACATATAACAAGGTTCTGCTATTTAGAAACTCACTTATATGGTGGAAAAGATAGCGATTATTTTAAAATGCTAGCGAACGAATTTAATACAGAAATAAAAGAAGGAAAGCTCAGAACATGTACAATTGAAAAACAAGATTACGTTTGGAAGGCTATTAAAGCATTTTTTGGAAAAGGTGAATTATGAGAGAGATAAGAATAAGAGTGTTTGATGAAGGAAGAATTGACAGAAAGTTAACGGAGATCGCCAAAGATATAGCTAAATTCTGTATGGAAAAATACAAGCTTGAACTTACAGATATTGACTTTTATTTAGTAGATGCAGAAGAGCTTTATAGTATAGTTGCTTCTCGTGGCTGGATGGTACATCCACAACATTGGACATTAGGTCAGGAATATCTAATACAAAAAAAGGCTCATGAACTTGGGTATTGGCAGATATATGAAATTGTCATTCCAAGTGGAGTATGGGAAGACGACTTGAGAGAACCAACGCAAGCATTCATATATAGAGGAGACACACTAGTAGATATAAAGCTTGTTATGGCGCATGTATTTGGACATGTTCATATGTTTGAAAAAAACTGGAAGTTAAGGGAGTTTAGGCCTAAGTCTCCATACGGATTTATGAGTAGAATAAGAGATAGAATTGCACAAATTGAGCAGATGGTTGGGGAAGATGAATTAGAAAGAATTATGGATATTGGCTATTCCATGGCAAATCTGCTAATAGATCTTTACCCGACAGATACCATAGAACATCATAAAGATATAGAAATTTCTGAGGAGTTTTTTATATCGCCAGAGGAAAAGAGAAAAAAAATTATAGAAAAAAGAGAAGGTATAATAAAAGCTAAGGAATTTCCTGAAAAAAGAGATTACGATGTACTTAAGTTCATTGCCACTTATTCTCCTAAGCTAAGGGACTGGGAAAAAGAAGTTCTTTACATGATATGGGAATCAGCAAGATATATATACTCATGGGCTTTGGTCAGAATTCTCGGAGAGGGATTCGCCGCTCTAGTAGATTTAAAGTACTGCTTGGATGCTAAGCTTCCAATTGGTGAGACCTTCGAGTGGCTTAAGCACAGAACAAGAGGAACATATCAGCCGGGAAGCTGTAAAGAATGTGCGCACAGAACTATACATATAAGTCCATATTGGCTAGGTATGAACTTGCTTTTATACATAATGGAAAAATGGGACACTGGTAGGATAGGTTTTGAATACGAGAATATAAAAGATGCTATAGAAAGAAGAGGATACGACATCAAACTCGGAAGAGGATGGGACAAAGTTTTAGAGGTAGTTGCAACAAACACAGATTATACATTCATAGATAAATACTTTACGGAAGAATTTTTCAGGGAAAGGGCAAACTTTCTTTTTGTTTATGCTGGAGATGAACCTAAGGATGGGGAGAGAGAAGAAGACACCTATACTATTATTAGCAGACAATATAAAGACGTTAAAAATACTCTTCTTTTTAGAGCATATAATGCTGGGATGCCAAGAATAGCTGTTGAGAAAGGCGGAGGTAATTATAATAATAGAGGTGAGTTGTTCTTAGTACATGATATAAGTGGTTATGAGAGCCTGGGTATAAGGCCCGAGCAATTAACTCTCCATCCAAATAAGACAATAGAAGTTTTACTAAAAGTACTATACGCTTCATGGGGGAGACCAGTGTACCTAAAGACTGTTGACAGACAAGGCAAGCCAATAATTCTAAAAACTGAGAATGGAGAAAAAGTAGAAAAAGTTGAAGTTAGCGGAAGTAGATGATATTTTTATTTCAGAATTATTATTCTGTTGAGTATAAAGATACATACTTACTCTTTGCATTACAGAAATTATTTTGATGATTCATCGATTAAATGTGCAAAAAGTTTCCCTAATAAATGGATGTAAAAAATAGCGAAGAGTCGGATAATCAAATGAATATAAGATTTCAACCTTATCGATGAATAGTTTATTGCTTCTGAAAAATTGGTTGAGTATAAATCGTATTTTTAATTGACTAAATTTTAGTTTTTAAACCTTAAAACTAAAATTAATCTCTATGGTAAAAAGAACAAGTCCAACAAATCCGATGTTGAAAAGGTTGATTGAGGAGCTTAAGAAGAAATCGTTAGAGGAAAATGTTAGAATTTGGAAGATGGTAGCTGAAATTTTGGAAAAACCAACTAGAAGAAGAGTTGAGATAAATTTGAAGCATATAGAAAGGGAAGCAAAAGAAGGAGAAACCATTATTGTTCCTGGAGTGGTTTTGAGTGAAGGCAAATTAACAAAAAAAGTTACTATAGCTGCTTGGAGATTCTCTGCTAAGGCTAAAGAAAAGATTGAAAAAGCAGGAGCAAGAGCAATTTCTATAGAAGAATTAGTTAAAGAAAATCCTAAAGGAAGTAATGTTAGAATAATGGTGTGAGCATGAAGATATATGATGCGACAAATCAAATTGCTGGAAGGTTGGCAAGCCATGTAGCGAAGGATTTGTTGAGNGGGGAGCAAGTTGTTATCNTTAATGCTGAAAAGGCTGTTCTATCAGGAAATCCAAAAACTAAATTTATAGAATTTAAACAAAAGATTGATAGAGGGGATCCAAAAAAAGGTCCCTTTTATCCAAGATATCCTGATTTGATACTTAGAAGGATTGTTAGNGGAATGTTACCTTGGCATAAGGATAGGGGGAGAAAAGCCTACAGGAGGCTTAAAGTTTATATTGGAGAGCCGGAAGAATTTAAGAATAAAGAAAAAATTAGAATAGAAGAAGCTGATGCAAGCAAGTTAAAATGCAAATATATAACGCTGGGGGAACTTTCGGTAATGCTGGGGGCTGAGAAAAGATGGTGAGAAAAGAGAAAATTATACTGGAGGTTGGAAAGAGAAGATTGGCAATAGCTAGAGCTGTCATTAAAGAGGGAACGGGAAAAATTTTCATTAATTCTAAGCCTTTGGATCTTTGGGGAACTCCTGTTTTGAGGCTTTGGGTTAAAGAGCCTTTGATCTTGGCTGGAGATTTATCGAAAGCTGTNGATATTCANGTTAATGTAAGGAGTGGNGGAATAGTTGGACAAGCNGAAGCNGTTAGNCAAGCNATNGCNAAAGCATTAGTTAGATATTCGAAAGATANAAANCTTAANCAAAAGTTTTTGGAATATGATAGAAATCTTTTAGTTTATGATCCAAGAAGAAACGAGCCGCATCATGCAAGCGGAAAGGGTGCAAGTAAAAGAGGTTCAAGGCGACATAAGCAAAGATCCAAAAGATGATTTTCTTCAATAATTTTCCTTCTTAATCTCTCTTAACAATTCTTCAAGAGGAATAACACCAACTCCGATGTATTTATCAGCTAAACCAGCATAAATGAAAAGATTATTTTCTCTTCTAATAACAGCTGTTGGAAAAATCACATTATTAACATCCCCCCTAGTTTCATATTCCTTTTCTGGAAACCAAATTGGCTTTCTTGTTCTTCCTATTACTTTTTCTGGATCATCCAGATCCAGAAGGAACGCACCAGCGCTATAATACAGTTCACCATCAATAAAACCAGCACCGTGATAAATACACAACCATCCAACTTCAGTTTTAATTGGTGGCGCACCAGCACCTATATGGCTATTTTCCCACTCATAATGAGGAGCTAATAGCAGTTTAAAATCGTACCATTTCCTCATGTCTTTAGAGCGAGCAATCCAAATACTTGGCTTTGAGGGAAAATTTTTAGGATTTACTCCTGCTGGCGGAGATTTAGGTCTGTGAAGCGCGAGAACCTCTCCTTTTATTCTTTCAGGGAAAAGTACCACATCTTTATTGTTAATAATAACGTTATTTTTTTCATCAGTAATAATGCCTATTTTTCTATAACTCGATTTAGAATAAGGATCATCTATCTCTACCAATGCTGTTGTAGGCGGCAGATAATTCGGATAGCCAGGCGGGCTTCGTAAAGCAACGTAAGTTAAATAAATCTTTCCATCTTCGAAGGATACTGCTCTAGGGTCTTCACAACCTCCTCTCTCATACTCTTCTGATGGCTCAATCACATAACCCTCGACAGCCCTTCTAAAATTTGTTCCATCTTCGCTTTCCCAAAGACCTATTCTTGAAATGTAAAGAGTGTAAAGCTCTTTTGTTATTTCTCTTGACCAAAGCAAAATTTTATCTTTTTTGTATTCGATTACAGCAGGATTAAATATTGCTTTTACTTCACCTTCAGGCTTTAAAATTGGATTTCTTTCATGCCTTAAAACTCCCATCTTTAAAGTTAGAATGAAAAACATTTAAATCTTTCACCAAAATTCAATTTTAAGACTTTTCTCTACTCTTTTCTCAACTTGCTATACAAGCCTAAAATCTACTGCATGGTTCATTTTAAAGTAGCTGGTAATCTGGAAAAATGAAATAATTTTATAATTTAACTAACTGCAGGTGATTCCTGTCCAATCGACGAATTGATGGATAAAGCAATTGTTCGCAATAATGGCTATCGAGGGTTTGCAGCAAAATAATGGATAATAAGGATTCAAATTTTCTATCACATTTTGATAATTTATCTCCCTTTACCATTCTATTTTTATGAAGAAATTTGCAATTTCCAATTCAACCAGAGAAGAAGCAAACGTAATATTTTTTGGTGTAGATTACACGAAAGACTCTAAAAAAGCGTTGAAGAAGGTAAGAGAAATAAGTTACTATGTTGAGCCATTTGATTTTGGAGGAAGAAATATCTTGGAGAAAGTCAAATTGTTTGATAGAGGAAATTTAAGAATAAAATATTTAGAGGAGATTTCTAAGAGTTTCATTGAAATTCGAAAAGAAAATAAAGTTGCATTCATGATTTCAAGAGGTCATTTACCAACTTTTTATGTGGCAAAAAATTTGAAAAAAGAAAAGCTAGTTGTTTTCGATGCACATGCGGATTGCAAGAACGAATATATAGATGAATTGATCGCCTTCGATGTTGATAAAAATAAGGATAGAAAGAAATTTAACGGAGCCACTTGGCTAAGGAGACTGTTGGAGAATTCTCACATTGAAGTTTTATTAGTTGGCCTAAGGTCTTTTGATGAAGATGAGATAAGCTTTCTAATGAGCAAAAAAATAAAATTCTTCACTTCCCTGGATGTTATAAGAAATAAAAGAAAAGTAAAAAAAGAAATANCAAAATTTACAAAAAATTCAGACATTTATATTTCCCTTGACTTTGACGTTTTTGACCCTTCCGTTTTTCCAGCAACAGACTATCCAGAGCCAGGAGGCCTGAGTTATTTTGACTTTGTCGATATTATAGAATCGGTTAAAGGAAAGTTGATTGGAGCTGATGTTTGTTGTTTTAAACCGAATGAAAAAAACTTAAGCTAGTGAGTTTTTGGTAGTTAAGTCAATCTTTCACATCCTCTCAAAAGTTTAAATTCCAAGCTTCTTTCTCAATTGCTTGCTCATTCTTTCTGGACTCCATGGTGGGTCAAAAGTGAGTTCTACTTCCACTTCTTTAAATCCGGCTTCCTTAAGCTTCGATTCTATCTCGCTAATTATGAAGCTAGCTAAAGGACATCCTATGCTTGTTAACGTCATCAAAACTTTGACTTTCTCCCTTTCTACCCTTACATCATACACCAAACCTAAATCTACTATGTTAGCGCCAAGTTCCGGGTCTACTATGCTTTTCAAAACGTTCAATACTTTTTCTTTCGGCTTCGCTTCAATCCTTATTATCCTTTTCATTTCAACCAACTTATTCATAGCGTCGAATAAAATTTTTAAATTTGAAGGTTAATAATTTTATTGTCTTGGATTGTCGTGGAGGTGGAAATTATACTATTTCCGGTTAGATGTTTCACATGCGGCAAGGTTATTGGCCATTTATGGGAGGAATACAAAAAGAGAGTAGATAATGGGGAAGACCCCGCAAAGATTTTGGACGAATTTGAGGTTAAAAGATATTGCTGTAGAAGGATGTTTCTTGGGCATGTCGACTTGTTCAAGAAAATAGCGCAGTTCAAACCATAAGGGGTTCAAATGGAGTGGCCGGAAGACAAATTAACTAGGTTTGAAGTNGCGAGAATCATAAGCGCCAGAGCTTTACAGATTGCTTTGGGCGCTCCAGTTCTAGTTAAGAGCGATAAAACTGATGCTATAGAGCTTGCTAAAGAAGAATTCAGAAAAAAAGTGGTTCCGGTAACAATAAGAAGAACTTTGCCAAATGGAGAAATAAGGTTGGTTGCGATAAAAAAAGCTGTGGAAAATTGGTTAAGAGACCATCCAGGAGAGCCATAGCTACATGAATTCTGGGACTTCTATTCCCAGCAAGCTTAAACCAAGTTTCAAAGTTTTTTCTGTAGCTTCAACCAACGTTAACCTGAAATTTCTTGCTTCTTCATTCTCTTCTCTTAATACTGGAACTCTTTCATAAAAATTGTTGAAAGTTGTTGAAAGGCTGTAAAGATAGTTTGCAAGATAGTAAGGCTTCATTTCCTTAACAATCTTCTGTATTAAATATGGAAATTCTCCAATTTTTTTTATCAACAAAGCTTCTTCCTCAGTCAACCTTCTTGGAGTTAAATTTCTTTTAAATTTTTTTGCTTTTTTAAGAATTCCTCTACATCTTGTGCAAGCGTATTGAATGTATGGTCCTGTATTTCCTTCCAGCTTTAACATTCTTTCCCACTCAAAAATTATTTGGTCTTCTGGTTGAATTTTTAGTATTGAATACTTAAGCGCACCAATCGCTATTTTCTTCGCGACGCTTGTTATTTTCCTCTTACTTTTCTTGGGGTTTCTCTTTTCCACTTCTTCCCTCGCTTTTTTCTCTAGCATGCTAATAACTTCATCCAACAATACAGCCCTTCCCTCTCTGGAAGACATCTTTCCTTCCGGCAAGTTAACATGTTCAAAAGCACAATGGTAACAATTCTTAACCCATTCATATCCAAGCAACTCTAAAAATTTGAAGAGTTGCTTGAAGTAGAGAGATTGTTGAGTTGAAACAACCCAAATAGATTTATCTAGCTTAAATTTCTCAAACTTATGCACAGTCAATCCCAANTCGCTCGTAAAGTACANNCCAGTACCNTCNGACCTCAAAATAACACAATTTGGTAGGCCATAATCTTCNAGNTTCGCAACTATTGTTCCATCTTCACTCTTGAAAGCAACATTTTTTGCCAGCGCTTGATACACTATATTCTTACCAGCTTCTTTAAAATTGTGCTCATAAAACCAAACGTCGAACTTTATTTTGAGTTTTTTGTAAGTTTCTTTAAAACCCTTCACGCACCAGTTTACAACTCTATTCCAAACCTTTATTATTTCTTTATCCTTCTCTATCTCATACTTTCTCAAAATTTCTCTCGCCTTCTCTTCTAAGTTAGGATCTTTCTTTGCTTCTTCATGAAATTTCACATATATCTCCCAAAGCCAGTAGTCCGGTTTTTTATCCGGTCTTTTTCCATTGTACCACAAGAGGTAAGCTGTAACAAGCTTCGCAACTTGTAGGCCTGTATCGTTCATTAGGTTTGCTTTTATTACTTTAAAATCTGAAAATTCGAAGATTCTAGATAGCGCATCGCCAATAAAAGTTCCTCTTGCATGGCCTATATGCATCGAATGAACAGGGTTTGGCTGCGAGAATTCTATCATCACTTTTTCTTTATTGCCAATTTCAAGCTTTTTCATGCTCAAAACTTTACTTAAAATTTCACTTACCATCTTTTCCCAATAAATGAAAAAGTTTACATACCCATTTACCGCTTCCACCTTTAAAAGAAACGGATATCTATCTACAGGAATTTTCCTTGTTATTTCTCTTGCCAAATCAATCGGATTTNNNTTNAATTTCTTNGCNAANTTNAAGCAGGGAAAAGAATAGTCNCCAAATTCTCTTTTGGGAGGTTCTTCTATTTCCTTCTCGCTAATTTCATAGCCAGCATTCNTCAATATCTCAACTATTTTACTTTTCATAGATTATTTTAAGNTTTTATCTTTTTAATCCAAGATTAAAAATGGNAAAGAAGGAAAAGACTTACCTTCCTCTTGGAATAGGCGGTTTAATAAGATATGGNGAAGAGGAAGAAAGNAAAATTAAGATAAAACCAGAACAGCTNGTTTATATATTGGTTGGAATAGGAACTAATTCTCATCGTGCTAAAATTTTTAGTTCACTGAGAACACAAGCTTCCAACCATTNAANNTTTCCTCNAANTCAGAAATTTTCACCTCCTTAAAATTNTNTTCNAATTTTTCAAAAATTTTGCCANTAAGAGAGCACTTTANAACCCACTTTTTGCTTGGAATGATTTCAATTTCTAACTCTTCGAAAATTGCTTTCTTCTTTTCGAAATAATCTACAATTTTTTCAGCAAAATTTTCTATAGCTTCTTTCATATCTTTACCTTTAACTTCAAATTTAGTTGCAAATTTTTCGAAGGAACCCTCGCTTTTAACCATTTTGTTCATTTCGAAAACAAGGTTTTTGAGCAATTCCTTTATTGTCTTTCCTTCGACTTCCATTCTGATAGTTAAAATTCTGATTTAAATTACATAGAGGTAGGAGTAAAAATGGCCAGTTTTGAATTTTTTAACAAGCTTCAGTCCTTTAAATTCATGGGAAGCTGAAACAATCCTTGTTCCCCTTTTCAATTCTTTTCTTAACTTTGGTTCTAGTTGCTTATTCAGCTTTTTTGAAAGGTATGTAAAAATTACTGTAGCTTCAGACAGGTTCACTCTAAAGAAATCATTATTTATGATCCTCACTTTCTTTTCTACCTTCTCTTTTTTTACTCTCCATTCAGAAATTTTTGATAGCAGCCAGCTTTTCTCTATTCCTATTGCTCTAGCTCCAAATTCTTTTGCCGCAATTATTAGAACTCTTCCATCACCACAACCCAAATCATAAACAACATCTTTTGAAGAAACATTCGCTTCTTTCAACATTTTCCTAATCGTGTTTCTTGGTAAGGGAACGAATATCGCTTCACCTCTTATCAAATCAAGCCAAACTTTGAGTAAAAAAGCTGTTATTATGAGAAGAAGAGTATACCAAATCATTTTTGATTTTATTCTATAAGTTCAAAAATCAAATTTTAGTATGGAAGAATTGCAAGTTACTGAAGAGAGTTTGTTGAGAGTGATAATAGAGAAGGAAAGCTGGGAAGAGATAATTTACTACATTGTTAATATTGAAAAAATTGACCCTTGGAATGTTGACATCGCAAAGCTTTGCGACGGTTTCATAAAATTTCTTAGAAGAGCCAAAGAGCTTGACTTCAGAATTCCTGCTAAAGTAGTTTTTATTGCTTCAATTCTTTTGAGAATGAAAGCAGAATACCTTATGATGAGAGAGGAGGAAAAAATTGAAGAAAAAGAAGAGGAAATACCTGAATTCTTTGATGTTAGGCCAGAGATGCTTAAGCTCGCTTATCCTGTCAGAAGAATACCAAGAAGGCAGATAACTTTGGAAGAACTTATAATTGCTTTGAAAAAAGCGATGGATGTTGAAAAAAAGAAGAAAGAAAGGAGAGAGTCGTTAGCACAAAGATTGCAAAGGCAAATAGATTTTGAGGAAGATATAGAGAAGAGAATTCGAATGGTTTTACAGAAAATAGAAGACCTGTATTTCAAGAAAAACAAAGTTGAGTTTAGAGATATTGTTGATAAGTGGGAAAGAAGCGAAATAGTAAAGAACTTTTTGCCCATACTTCATTTGGAGAAAAACAAGGAGATTAGGACTGAGCAGTTAGAATTCTTCAAGGAGATTTGGATATATTTGACTAAAAAGCAGGGAAGTTGAAAATTTTATTTGGAAATTGAAAAATTTTCTATTGCGGGGGTCGCCTAGCCTGGCCGATGGCGCCAGCTTGAGGTGCTGGTGGGTTAGTCCCTTCGTGGGTTCAAATCCCACCCCCCGCATATGTTCATCCAAGCTTTCTTTCATTCTGCAAAAATGAGGAAATCTAATTACTTCATCTACCAGTATGTTGAGAGTTTAGAAAAAATTAAAAAGAAAAAAAAGCTAGAAAAGGTTGTTTCTGTTCATTACAAAAGGCGTTGCTGTTCTAATATCGCTGCTTCCAATTATTGACTGGACAACCCTAGAAACTCCTATTCCGCAACCAGAATGCAAAGTTCCTTCGTGCTCTCTCCAAAATTCTAAGTACCAATCGAAATCCCTTTCAGATCCTCCTCTCTCTACCAACATTTTAAACATCATAGATTCTCTCAACCTTTTAATCAACTTTTCATACTTAAATTCTCTTTCAGCTCCACCAGCAGCCTCTCCAGACAATGGTAGAATTAAATCAACGCTGTTAACAATTCTAGGATCTTCATCATTCTCTCTCATATTGAAGAACTTTATTTCTTTTGGATAGTGCGTTATGAATAGTGGTCCAAACATTTCTGCAAGTTTTCTCTCATGTTTGCTTTTCAAATCGTCTCCAAACTTCAGGTTAAACTCTTTCAGAATTTCTATTGCTTCAGAATAAGTTATTCTTTTATAAGGTGGCCTATACATTTTCAACCTCTCTTTGCTAATTCCTACAATCTCTAACTCTTCTTCTAGCTTCGAAACTTCTTTTACTGCAGAATAAATTGCCTCTTCTTCATATTCCATCAATTGGTTTAAATTACCGAGAAATTCTATTTCTATCAACGTAAATTCTGTTAAATGTCGATCATCAACTTCTGGCTCGGCCCTGAAGCTATGAATGGTGCACCACACTTTTTTGAAGACTGGGGAAAGAATCTCTAGAAAAAGCTGGCCAGTTTGAGAAAGGTAGGCCCTTCTTCCAAAATAATCTAACTCGAATAATGTAGATAAATTTTCGCATGCCCCTGTTACTTTTGTTATATGAGGAACTACTATTTCTACAAAGCCTTCTCTTTCAAAGTAATTTCTTATTCCTCTCAGAACAGCAGACTCTATTTTTATTACAGCTTGCATTTCCTTCGTTTTAAAAAGTTTTATTCTCTCTTTATTTTCAGCAAGCGCAAGTTTTTCGAGCATTTCCCCTCCCTAGGAGGAGGGAAAATGCCCACCTAAATTTGAATTCCAGGTTTAAAAGGTTTTTCTTTTCTGCAACTTATATATCACAAGAGTGCTTTAGAAAGAAAAGCCAACTCCTTTAACTTTTACTTTATCACTCATCCTACAAGCTTTGTAGTAATTTCCGGAATGGACCGATTAAAATATTTTACTCCCAACAAAATAGTGATATGAGTTTAAGCGAGCTCTTTCCATGTTATCCTATAGGAATGAAATCTCCTAAGAGAGCTAAAATTAAAATAGCCTCTAGAAAAATTTATGTGGATCTTCCCTATATTTTTTGGTATTTTATAAGTGATGTTTGTTACAAAATAAGCATAAGTAAGTCTGAAGAACCACACGACATTTTTAAAAGAGAGTGGGAGGCATTCATTTCAGATGAAAAAATAAGAAACATTGCATATTTCAATAATAAGCTGCTTGCAACTGTTTCTCTTGCTAGTCATTCGCTCACTACAAAGTTATTGCTAAAACTTAGAGTTAGATGGCCTCTCTTTTTTGAGTATTTAGAAAACAAAGCTCAAGAAGTAGTTTCTAAAATAGAGGTAGACGGCTCTAATATTAGAGAAGTCTATAATGAAATCCTTGATAATTACTTTGTGTTAACATCTATCATTCCACGACTTGAGTATGGTAGATTTGATGCTTTCAACCTTAAAAATTTTGAGAAACTGATGCGGCGACTAGGAGAGGATAAAATTATTCAACAGTTACTTCTAAATCTTAAGCAACCCATAAAAGTGCTTGGAAGGAAAGCTGGGCTGGAGTTGTGGATGCTTCAGCTTGAATCTGATATTTGTGGAGTTGAGAGTTGCCTTGAGAATGTTGATATCATGTCATGTTACCTCTACTTAAGAAATGCGCTAGAGAATCTCGTTAAGCTTGTAGTCTATAACAGCATAGCCAGAAACTTTAGTGACCACAAAGAGATGTTATTATATGTCTTTTTCTTCTACGATAAAGTAGCTAAGGAGAGATGTTATAGTATTCGTCAACTTGGAAGCAAGTATGTAAAGGAGATCAATGAAATTATAAGCTATCTGGAAAATACATTAGATGCTGATCAAAAGGTGAATCGAGAGAAGATAAAGGAAATGATGTACTTAATGATGATTAATAAACAACTTCCAAAGCTAGGTATAAATAGTCAAACGTTAGGAGAATTTGAAGAGAGGTACGGTGTGTCGATCAGAAATTATTGGTCTGCTTGTAGTGAGATACTTCACAATCAATCTCCATTGCCATTCTTCTCTTTGCTGGAAGTCAAATCGTTTAAACACTTTCTCAAGCGATACTCAGAGCGGTTTATTTCCATCCTTAAAGTGATTTCGTCTGATGTAGGTGTGGTTGAGGAATTAGTAGAGAAAAAAGAATCGCAAGAGGTTGCTACTGAAGTTACCCTATCGAGACAAAAGTTTAGCAAAAAGGCTAAGGAAGTATTTCGACAACTTTTTCTCCAAGAAGAGGTAGAGTTAGTTCTGACATCTACATTAAAGTCATTAGTTGAAGATGAAGCGGTGAAGAGAGAAGTCTTTTTCAAGCCTTTAACTTTAGTTTCACTATTCCACCTCTTTTGGCCGCAAGCGGAAACTAGTATTATCTCTGGAAAGTTTAATTTAGAAGATATGAAGCATCTTATAACAAAAATTAAACCTTTCTTTTCCCGTTTTGTTACCGAGGAGTTTGATACGACTTTGCGAATATTAGAAGAAAAATTAATGCACAAAATCGAAGAAATCTCTCCAGACTTTTCTAAGTTGGATATGGAAGAAAAAAAGGTTGTAATTTTTTACCTCCTAGCCGCGAAGCTACCTCAACTCTGGCAAAAAGACTCTAATTGAAGCCTCGATACATTCATTTCAGTACTGTTGTCTGTACTCAATGTGAGTAAAGAAAGTTTGGAACCTTTTCAGCAGGTTGTACGTCTTTATTNGAGGGTCATCANCCCACTCTTCATTATTAAGCTAAGNGAAATTTTCTTACGCTTACTGAAAAAGATAGTTTAGAAAGAGAAACCGATTCCTTTAACTCTTACTTTGTTGTCCATTCTTTCAAAGTTTACGTTCAAAATTTTCTCACAAGTTAATATGTTAGTCTCCACATGCTCTGTAAATTCCTCTATTGTAAATTCAGATATTCCATTAGCTAAAGCAGCAAAAACAAGAATTTGATCTGCCATGAATTTGTCCAAGCATGCATTGCTATCAATGCTTTTCTTCAATTCAACTCCAACTTCTTTACCAACATCTTCCGCCCTCTTACCCCTTTCACCCAAGCCATCTTTTCCCAAAACACAATTCTCGTATTCTGCAACAGCAAGCAAGGAAGTCCCCAACGCTAAAACTCTCAACATACTGATAGCTGCTATTTACCTTTCCAAGAACTTCTTCTAACCCACAAATTTGTCTTTCCGCAACTTTTGCTTTTTGAAGTTCTTTGCTTGCAATGCTGAAAGCAGAAATTTTTTTTAACTCCCCTCTCTCAACGAACTTAACGCTGTTTAAACTCTTTGCTCCTACCACTTCAACATTTACTTTACCTCCTCCCCTCGGATAAAATCCGTATCTTTCTATATTAACGTTAATTTTTATGCCAAACCTTTCTAGATAATAGGCAAAGACTTTTTTGTAGTAATTTATCGTTGGAGAGCCAGAAACGTCTGTGCCACCGAAAATCGTTAAGAAAACTTTCTTATTAGAGAAGGTTATTATTGGCAAAATTGTTTGAAGGAGCAATGTTATGCTACCAGCAGTTTTTATGTCTATTACTATTCTATCAGGAATTTCCAATCTTTTTGGCACAAAAGTTATTTCAGTAGAGCCAATCTTCGCATTTTTAACATCAGCATGACAAAGCTTTGCTGCCTCTAAAACACCAGTTAGATGCTGAGGTCTTAATCCTGGATTTGGTCTATTGATCCTTATGTTAAAAATTCTTATTGGCTGCAAAGTTAGTGCTGAGAGAGCTACAGCTGTCCTTAAAACTTGCCCGTATCCGATTGAACCATCTAGCTCAAGCATAAAATTATATTCCAAACAAGATTGATAAGAATATCCAAAGAGCAAAAAGCATTAAGAGGAAGACAGAAGAATCGATGCCAATCTCTCTNTTNCTNTCTNCCATNAAAATTATTGAAAGGAGAGAAACGAAGAGAAAAGAGTAGAGAAGGAGAAATTGATTGATGTTAGAAATGAAGATTGGAGATATTATAGAGGTTGCACCAATGACGAACAACGTATCGAAAATCAGAGTACCATAAAGCGTTCCAATAACAATGTCGTAATTTCTCTTCTTTGCTGCAGCTAAGCATGTGAAAAGTTCTGGAGAGACTGTGAATATAGAAACGAAAAGAGATCCTATCATGAGCATCGAAATGTTAGTAGCTTCTGCAATTTTTTCTGCAGATAAATTAATTATGAAAGAGAGAAAAGAGAGAGCGATTAATGAAAGACTTAGAGCCAACTTATTCTTAAATTTTTCTTCCTTCACAGAAAATCTGTGTCTATTGAACTTTTCTCGCAGAAAAAATCTACAAAAAATGATGAATGAAATCACGAGTATTATTCCATAAATTCTTTCGACTGATTTTAGAAGAATTATTGGAAAAAGTGCAGCNAAAGAAATTGCAGAAAGCAACTTAATCTTTTTCAGGTTTTTTTCATTAAACCTTAAGCCATGCCATATCGCAACTATTGGTAAAATTAAGAGAAGGTCGTAAAGTATATTGCCGATCGAAACTCCTGGAGAAATTTCTTGGTTTTTGAGAAAAGCTGAGCTAATAGAAATTGATAGCTCGGGTAGAGAAGTTGCTGCCGACAAGAAAATAAACCCAACTGCTATATGAGTTATTCCTGAATATTCAGCAAACTTTACAAGTTCTTCTTCTGCAACTTCGCTTACTTTATATAATAAGTAAAGGGCTGCTATCAGCAAAAAAATCCAAAGTATCATAAATTTATTGTTTCTTCCTCTCTAAATCTTTTATAAAAAACTTGCATGCTATTATATGCGAACATTCTTTTTGCTTCACCGAAAAATACTTGCAATCGCATTTAAACTCATTTTTTTCCTTATCGAAGATGACTGAATGAACTTCTCTGCTGTAAACTGTGAAGTAAATCCTTTTCTCACTTTTAAAATCTAACCTAACTCTCCCTTCTCTAAAAAGCCTTCTTGCTTTTCTTTCTACTTCTTTCAAACCCATAAGTCTTCTGCCTTTTTCTCTTTATCGTTCCAAATTTTCTTGTCTTCTTCTTTCTCAGCTTCTATCAGCAAAAACCTACCATCTTTCAATGGAATTACAAAATAGCTGAGAATATTTCCTTCCTCATCCTTCAAGAAAATCCTGCTTTTCCCATTTTCCACTTTCTCAAAAGTTTGTGGATCTCTATAATCATACCAAACGAACTTTCCTCTTGCTATAAGGTTTCTGACTTCTATCTTTCCTTTTTTGTTTTCGTCAAAACTTCTTCAGGAAACATATGAGATTTTGTTTCCATTTTTATTTATTTGCAAGTCAATCTTCATTTTATGGAAGTAGGAGCTGTTATTTCATTAGAAGGTCCTTCCACAAGCCAATTCTGGTTTGTTGTTAAGAGGGGAATAGAAATAAAGAAGCATCAATACGTTCAACTAAGAACAAAAGAAGGTTTGCTTGTTGGTAGAATAGAAGAGCTAGAGAAGGCTAATAAATATTTTTCAAATCCGGAAGCTGTTAGTGAATTTGAGAATTATGGAAGGAATTTGAACGAGCAATTTCCTATAGAAAGATGGGAATATTTGATAGCTAAGGTTAAGCCTCTTGGAGTTTTTGTTGATGGTGAAGAAAAAAGAGTAACTGTTCCTCCATCTCCATCAACAAAAGTTTATCTTGCTGAAGCTGATATNCTGAAAAAAGTTTTTGGGTTTGATGAAGACGGTTTAAANGTTGGAATGGTNGAGCATCATAACTTAGAGGCAAAGTTANATATAACTAGATTGTTCAAGAAGCATTTGGCTATATTAGGAATTTCTGGAAGCGGGAAATCTCATTTGAGCAACGTTTTAATAGAAGAGTTGCTTTCGAGAGAAAATTCTCCAGCAATCATAGTTATTGATCCNCATGGCGAATATACTGCATTTTCTCAAGACGAAAGATTTTCTTACAAAACAAAAGTTTGGAGCAAAGAGAATATCAGTTTNGCAACTTATAAACTTTCTGCAAATTCTTTTGGTGAATTNATTCCAGANATGTCTGCTGCTCAAAGAAGAGATTTAGCAAAAGTTATCGATAAGCTAAGAGAAAANAAGAAAGTTTACGATTTAGACGATTTGATTAAGGAAGTTGAAAATTCTGATATAAANCAAAATGTTANNAGTGCTTTGGTTTCTTGGTTAGAAGATTTGAATTCTAGCNGCTTGTTTTCGAATGTCGATAAACCATCTTTGCAAGANCTTGCAAGAATTTCTGGCTTGAGNGTTATTGATTTATCTTCTTTCGTTCATTTGAAAGAAAAGCAAATTGTTGTNNCTAGAATAGCGAGAAGTTTATTCGAAGCAAGAAGGTCGAAGCTAATACCACCATTCATAATTATTATAGAAGAGGCACATCAGTTTTGTCCNGAAAGAGAGGAAGAAAGGATGGCAATTTCAAGAAGCGTTATAGAGCAANTAGCAAGAGAGGGAAGAAAGTTTTTTGCAAGCTTAGTTTTGATTAGTCAAAGACCAATAAGGCTTTCAACAACNGCNTTAAGCCAATGTAATACGCATATTATTCTAAGAATAACCAATCCTTACGATTTGCAACACATTGAGGAAAGCAGCGAGGGAATAACATCTGAAATAGCAAAAGCAATTTCTGGGTTAAAAGTTGGAGAGGCTTTTATTGTTGGCGAGGCTGTTAATTTTCCGGTTTTAATAAAGGTTAGAAAGAGAAGTGTCAAATCTGTTAAAGAAGTTTCGCTTGAAGAAGAAATAAAGGAGTTCAAAGAAAAGAAGCAAGAGTATGTTGATTTCTTTTTCATGTAGAAATAAACTTCTTTTTTTACCTTTTCTAAATTTATATATCCCCCATCTCTAAAGCCTCTGTNGAGACGCTTANGCTTGCAATGAGACAGAAGAACGAGATGGGGNCNAAATTTATTTTTTTTTGTCCAATATTATCAATGCTTAGCAAAAGTTTACTTAAAAAGTTTGACACTTTTGTTTTTGATTTAGATGGAACGTTTTGGTGGTATCCAAATTTGGTTGATGGTGCTGTCGAAATTTACAAAAAGTTAACTAAACTAAATAAAAAAGTTATTTTCGTTTCTAACTTTACCTTTTTAGATAGAGATGGTATTGTTAGAATTTTTAGAAAAAATGGGATTGATGTTGAAAAAGAGCAGATTGTAACGAGCAGCTATGTAGCTTCTCAGCTATTGAAAAATAAAGTAGTTTTTCCTATAGGGAGAGGTTTGGAAAGCGAGCTTAGGAAAAATGGTATAAAGATTAGTAAAGGGGAAATTGCTGATGTTGTTGTAGTAGGACACGATACTAGCTACAATTATAATAAATCGTCAATCGCTTTAAAAATTCTTTTGAGGAACAATTCTGAATTTTATACAACAGCTTACGGCAGAATTTGGATATTCAANAATGAANTTGTTCCAGGAACAGGCGTAATAACCGCTGGCCTCGAATATTGTTCTGGTAAAAANGCTATCATGCTNGGAAAACCTTCGAATTTTATGCTTAANGAAGTCAAGAAAGTTGTTAGCGGAAAAGTCATTTATTTTGGAGATGAAAACAAAGCTGATGTCCAATTTGCTAAGAGGGCAGGGTTCTATTCTGTTTTTGTAAGGAANGGCGTTGACAAAGAAGTTGATAAGCAGGTTAAGCCAGACGCAATTTTAAACTCTCTTAAAGACGTGTTGAAATATCTCTAGCGAAAAATTTAAAAATTTTAACGTATAAATACTAATCATAGGGGTGATAAGGCTCGCTAAGTTCTATATAACAACTCCAATTTATTACGTTAACGACAAGCCGCATTTGGGCCATTTTTATACAACTTTAATCGCAGATGTGCTTGCAAGGTGGCATAGGCTAAAGGGAGAGGAGGTTTTCTTTTTAACTGGAACAGATGAGAACAGTCAAAAAAATGTTAAAGCTGCAGAAAAAGTGGGAAAAGATGTAAAGCAATATGTGGATGAGATGGCTTCGATTTGGAAAGAAACATGGAGAAAATTAAACATAAGCTTTGACGATTTTATAAGGACTACTGAAGAGAGGCATAA
>Ga0065719_100704_pt1 | contig 26970 bp, 28 predicted proteins | sample GBSCel85sediment_FD_59106 | JGI IMG/M metagenome (GOLD analysis project Ga0065719, IMG submission 59106) | Hot spring sediment microbial communities from Great Boiling Spring, Nevada - Cellulolytic enrichment CS 85C v3 (version 3) | ecosystem: Environmental > Aquatic > Thermal springs > Hot... | reverse complement strand
AATTTCTCTTGGATGAAACTCTAAACCTTTATATCTATATGGAGCATCGCTTTCAACAAGCATTATATCTAGTGGAGCTATTTTTACAACCTCTCTATATTTCTGCTGAATAGCAATAGCCATGTTTACTGTAATATAATAGCCTCTATCTACAATCTCTTTAATTAGTTCTAAAGGTCCTGTATACCAATGTATTATAGCTAATGAGATGTCATATCTATATAAAATATCTAGCACTTCTCTCCATGCATTTGCTGCATGTATATTCAATGCAAAACCCTTTTCCCTTGCTATCTCAGCAAATCTTCTAAATACAATATCTTGATATTGTAGCGTATATGGTTTAAATTTTTTATCTAGACCCACCTCACCTATAACACGAACTAATCGGTTCTCCAATAACAATCTCTCTATATATTTCAACTCATCCATATAATTAATATCAACATTCCATGGATGTAACCCAATAGCTGGTATAACCCATCCATATCTCTTTGAAATCTCAAGGGTTTTTAAAGATGATTTATAGTCATCACTTACACTAATCACATATATACCCAAATCTCCAATAGACCTAACTTCAGCATCATTATATTCATGGAGATGACAATGAGCATCCACTAAAACTTTATCCACTTCGCTTCCCATATAACACAAAATCCCTTAAAGAATCTGGTTTAATATGTACAAACTCAGTAAATGCCTCTAAAGGTATATAAACAAACCTCTCTAATTTATATGTAGGATAGACTCTTCCAGCAATATTAATCTTATATCTACAACTAGGACACCTTAAATCCTCTGTTAAATCAACATTTAGAATATCGAACCCCATCCTTCTAATAACAACTCTACCACAGTTAGGACAATAGGTATTTTCAAACTTGTGTCCTGGTACATTACCTATGTAAACATGCCTTAGACCTTCATTTATAGCAACATCTATATGTTTCTCAAGAGTTTTTATAGGTGTTGATGGAAGATCCATTACTTGATAATCAGGGTGAAACCTTAAGAAATGTACAGGTGTTTCTGGGCCAAGATTTTCAACAATCCATCTAGCTAATTTTCTTGCTTTATCTAAGTCATCTCCATATTTAGGAACAACAAGATCTGTAATCTCAATAAAAACCCCTTTTCTTTTCAACTCAACTAGTGCATTAAATATAGGTTCAGTATCATAAACCAGTGAAAATTTTCTTGCAAATTCCTTATCTCCATGACCCTTTAAATCAACTGTAGCCGCATCCATAAATTTAACTACAACGTCTATAGCTTCTTCAGTCATATAACCATTTGTAACCATGGTATTAAACAGGCCATGTTTCCTAGCTTCCACACCAACATCATATGCATATTCAAGAAATATTATAGGCTCGTTATATGTATATGTCATGCCATGTGCCCCATATGCCATAGCAAGCTTAACAGCCAATTCAGGTTCAAGTCTCCAACCAGCTACAACTCTTCTCTGGCTAATATCCCAATTCTGACAGAATTTACATGCCCAGCTACATCCTGTTGTAGACATTGAAAAAACTAAAGACCCAGGGCTAAAATGATACAAAGGCTTCTTTTCAATTGGATCAATAGCAACTGCTATTGCAAGCCCGTGAGATACTAGATATAGTTTTCCATCAAAATTCCATCTAATGCCACAAAAACCATATTGACCATCTAACAACTTACATCTCCTTGGACAAGCAGTACACTCCACTAACCTCTTTGAGCTATCAATAACTTTGTAAAGTAGTGCCTCCTTTGGCAATATATAATCCACCTCACATATAGCTTTCGCTCCACAGCTATTTACTTTATTACACAACAATACATTTTATATTATATGTTTAACTAAACCTATTGAATTCGCTTTACTTATAATGTTTAAANACATTTATATAACTTTAAAAATTATTCTTAGAAGCTATTCTTTGAATGTATTTAACCGCTATAAATGTAAAGACTGTATTTAGTTAAAAGAGCTTAAGCGATTTTATTTTTTGTGCAATCTCATTACAGCATTCTAGAATCTCTTCATATTGAATTATATGTGGACGAATGCCTCTTCTCCAAATATAGAGCTTATATACTCCTGCACCATTTCTATATTCGATGTCATGTCTCATAACAACATCTGATAACATAGCATTGACTCTATATATATCTTCATTTACCATACCACCTAATCTAACAACCAATTTACCCATATCTTTTAAATAGTTAAGTTGATTATAAAGAGATTGAATATAAAGCTTCTTCGGTGCTACAGTTTGTAATATATCTATGCCATGAAAAATAACTATATCGCTATTATACTCTAAGACCATTGAGAGCTCCTTCATTAAAAGCTCATCAACGCTATATGTAAATGGATTAATGCTATTGAAAACAAAGAATCTATTCAATATATTCTCAATAATACTATAGTTTATATCCATATCTGAAAAGCTTTTCTGTATAAGTATCTTAATAGTCTCTGGTGGATATAGATAAGATATTACATGTGTTTTTAAGTTATTTAAAACAGTTAATCCAATAAATATTGGTATAAAGATTAGAGGTCTAGCATCTGGAGGATAGGTAATATAGATAGTCATCCCTTTATGGAGATGATCCAAGATATTTCTAAGCTTACTACAAGCTATATCTATTTCAGGACCTTCCCTAGCAACTTTCTCTAATAAAGGAGGTATATATACTTTTATTCCTTTACCCTCTAATATTAAAAATGGGAATTCTGCGATATGCAGTGAAGCACTTCGTGCTTTTCTAACTTCAATCTTTCTTGTAATTAATCCACTTGATATTTTATGCTTTAAAACTATTATAGCATCTGCAACGAATTCTATAGCCCCTAGTTTAAGCGTTTCTTCTCCAAGTGCAAGCTCTGAAACAAGAATGCAAATACCATTTAAAATTTTTGGTAAGTTGTAGAAATAGTTTTGCAACCAGGCTCTTTTAGCGTAATCCTCTTTACTAGTTTGCAAAAGTGCGTTTATAGAGTCTATTGCAATAACTCTATATTCTCCTGATGAAATAATATTGTTTATCTCATTTACTATATCTTCAATGTTAGCGTAAAGGGGTAAGCTAACATATTTAATAAGTCCATGGTTTTTAAGTGCATAGAAATCTATGCCAAGTCTCTTCATATTTGTAAAAAACTTTTCCTCATCTTCTTGGAAGGATATATATAGACATTTATTATTGTTTAAAGCATTTGCATAGCATATTGTAGAAGCGAGGGTTGTTTTCCCAGCTCCTGGATGTCCAGCTATAACAATAGTTGAAGGAGGCTTTAATACAGGGCTAAAAAGCTTATCAAGCTCCGCAACACCGAAGGTAAAGCTGTTACCCATATATATATAGCACCATAGTAGTTTTAGATCATAAAACTTTTATGTTTTTATCAAAATAATATCTCTTAAATATAGCATTATAAATTCATAATTTATAATGATGCTTATCACGAAATATAAATCGATATACTTTATATTAACAACAAACCAAAATTTTACTTGACTTTGATAAATCTTTTACCACTTAGTTTTCAAATATATAGGCAAATATTTAGCTATATATCTTATACAATGTCTAAAAATCTCTTGGATTGTATTTCTTTGAGCATATACTAATCATAGGGATAATATCTATGCCATCTCTAACTAGCAATCCATCATCACTAATTTCATCATTTTTGTTTTTACAGATAGCTGATTTTCTTTTTAATCTCTCTCTATGTTGAATAGCATCCTTATATATAGCAGGACAAAAATGTATAGATTGTTTTTAATTTTTGTTCAAGAGCTTTCTTCACAATATCCGTAGCTACTATGCTACTACCATATACTGTTCTACCATCTCTAGAGAGTCTAAATCCTCTAAGAAGTATATTATTTACATTAGTTTCACTCACTTCAAGCTCATTAATATTAACAAACTTGACTCCTAGAGACTCAGCTTTGATAACTATTCTCCATAGCCCCTCCCAGTCATTGGGAAGTGCCGGAATCTCTATACCTACATCCATAGAAGTGTTTTTCACAGCATATTCAACTAATTTCCAAATACTATCATTAACAATATGAAATCTGATTTCATCAAGTCCAATTCTATCTAGATATTTTATAGAGCTTTTCGTAGCACCTAAACCCGAGGTATATAGATGTATATGAAATTTCATTCCCATGGTACTTTTAACCATTTCAATTACTGCTACAACAAGGTCATATCTTTGAAAAGGCTCACCGCCTGTTATTGAAATACCTTCAGCTTGTACAAAGGAGATCTCTTCCAATATATCCTCAACTCTATGTACCTTCTCTTCATCAGCATAGAATGCTCCCATCTTTCTTCTATCCATGCTTAAGGGACAGTAAAAGCAGTCAATACCACATAAACCAGTTATAAATACAACTACTTTAGCACCCTTCATACATAACTTACAACCTTTAGGTAGTTCCCCATACCACCACCCAGCTACATCATTACCATAGATTCTATGTACATAGTCCATATTCCTTAACCCTTTTTCTAAACAGTGAATTTTCTACACATAGCCTCTCTATAGTCGACTCTAGATATTCAAAACCAGGTATCTCAATTTTTATAAAAAGCCCTGTATGACCTTCAGTAACTCTTTTACTTAATGCTTCAACTCTATCCATTACAACATTTAAAGAAATCCCGAGTCTTTTAGCTACATAACCTTCATTTCCAACAACAGGAAATTCCCTGTGCCCAAATCTAGTAGGCTCTATAAACATAAGCCTTTTATCTACACCAGAAACCCTTATATTAGATACCACATCATCTATACCAACCATTCCACTAAACTTATAATACTCCACTTCTATAGCACTAAGCTCAGCTAAGGGGTTTGATATACATAGCTCCTCTAAAGGGTCTAAATATACATAGATCTTTGGTATATGTCTTGGTGTTGCCTGAACTATAGACATATTATAGACATGATACTTGTTTCTCTCTAAGCAAAATCTAATGATACTGCTAGGATAAGGCTTAAGTAAAGCTATATCTATATCGCTATTTTCATCTACATCCCCTCTAGCAATACTTCCATGGGCAATCGCTGACAATACTCCACAGCTTTTCATATCCATAAGAACCTTCAATGCTTTTCTTCTCTTCTCCATAAAAATATTCCATCTCTTTTCATCATAGTAAATCTCTTTTATAAAGCCGATAAAACTAGAAGATATATTATCATGATATAGCATTCTTATCCTCTTCTATACTAAGTTACATCCAATATTTTTCTATGACTATAGACGCTAATTAGCTTAAAAATTTTATTACATTTAATACACAAAGCTTACAAGTATTATGGTGTCTTCATATGTTGAGTGTATTACACATAATGCTAATATTTGTACTCATTACTATAATAGGCTATATTCTTTCTATGAACAAAGAATATAAAATTCTTAATTTTAGAGTAAAATTTACTTTAGGTGGCATTCTTCTCTTTTTAGGAAAAGAGTATACACCAGCTAAAGAAAAGCCTATTAGAAAAGAGATGCATGTACTATTTATAGTCGTTGCATTTTTAGGCATCATTCTCTTCTACTTATTTTTCCTTCCAATAATTATTAACATGGTTAAATCTTTCATAGAGTTTATATATGGCTATACATCACAACCTCCACAACCAACATTAATCCCAATACCATTTTTACTTCAATATAAAGAGCTAGCAGTTTACCTAATTATTGCTATAGCTATTGGTGTAATAGTGCATGAACTTTCCCATGCCATAGTAGCTCTAAGAGAAGGTGTGAAGATACGTAGCTGGGGTATAGGCATGCTTTTTCTCTTTCCAATAGCATTTGTAGAGTTAGATGAAGAGCAATTTACAAAGGCTTCACCAAGATCTAAAATCAACATCGCTACTGCGGGTATATTTTCAAACGCTGTTGTCTCTTTAACTGCTTTTACTTTACTTCTTATAATATCAAACATACTGCCATCTCTAGGCGTTATATCAACTGCTATAGTGGTTAATAATGTGGATTGCAGCATCTGCAATACCACTCTCTGCCCTGCTCAGCAAATAAATATTAGCAACGGCGATATTATAGTGGCCATAGACAATCTCCGCATATATACACCAAATGATGTTGAGAAAACCCTAGCAAATAAGAAAATAGGTGATGCAATATCATTAAAAATATGCAATAATAACGAATGCAACGAGAAAAGAGTGGTACTAAATGCTATAAATATGAAGATCTATAGTGAAAAAGGTCTAGAGATTCCATGTCTAGGTATAAGCATGGCTCAGACAATGATCTTTGAAAAAAATGGTTTGTTTTATCGCTATCCAGCTATAGAGAATCTAATTATGCATCTAAACTTTATTTTCATAGTTAACTTCAGTCTATATGTACTCAATGCAATACCTTTTGTTATATCAGATGGAAGTATATTTATAAAAGCATTATCAGAAATCTTAACACCCTTAAAGTTAATATCATCTAAAAAAATTCTTGATTTATTCAATATAACAATACTTATAATAGCCATAGTTATCTCATCTTACGTATTTCTGAGGTTTACTCCATGAACATAAGAAAAGCTTTGCAAAATGATCTACAAACAGTATTTGAGCTTGAAAAGAGGTGCTTCAATGACCCATATCCAATAGAGTTATTGACAATGCTATATTCTCTCTACCCTGAACTGTTTTTAGTAGCAGAATACAACAATAAAATCGTAGGTTATGTTTCAGGACTTATAAGAACAGATAGGTTTTGGGCATATAGTATCGCTATGTGTAGATCCTGAACATCGAAGAAAGGGTATAGGGAAACAATTAATGCTAAAAATTGAGGAATCTATGAAAAAGCTATTTAATGTATGTTTATATCGATTAGAGGTTAGAGTATCGAACTCTACAGCTATTCTACTCTATGAATCTATTGGCTATAGAATCCAAGCCCGAATCCCAAAATATTATAGCAATGGCGAAGATGCATATCTAATGATAAAGGACATATGCTAATTTGTTTATTATTCCACTAATAAAATAATTTTTTAGTAGGTGAAGTAATGAGCATAGAAAAAGAAATATCTGTATATGTAATAGATGCAAGTTATGAAATTGTTGGTTCAGAACCTCACATAATTATATGGGGTATAGATGAAAATGGTAAACGTGTTGTTCTTAGAGATAAAAGATTTTCACCTTACTTCTATGCTATAATAGATCAAACATTCTATGACAGAATAGATGTTTTGAAAAACTCTATAAAACGTTTAAGTAAAATTAAATCGCCTATAACATCTATTGATATTGTTAATAAAAAATATATTGGTAAAGATGTAAAAGCATTAAAGATAAGAACAGTCTTACCTGAATCTGTAAAGGAATATAGAGAAGAAATAGCTAAAATACCTGGGATAAAAGCCGTTGTAGAAGCCGATATAAGATTTACAATGAGATATCTAATAGATAATAAAATATATCCATGTACATGGCATTTATTTAAAGTAGTTGAGAGAAACAAATCAGAGGGCTTTAGAATTGATGCTGAATATGAGGTTATTGATATTGGTGAAAGAATAGAAAAAATACTTCCCCCAGAAATGAAGATACTAGCATTTGATATAGAGGTGTATAATCCACAAGGCACACCAAAGCCCAATAGAGACCCCATTATAATAATATCTATTATTACATCCAATAAGGATTCCAAGATTTTAAAGGCTCAGGAAAAAGATGATAGACAGTTAATTAAAGATTTCATAGACTATATACAAACTTATGATCCAGATATAATAGTAGGCTATAACTCAAATAGATTTGACTGGCCTTATCTTCTTCAACGAAGTCGGCATCTTGGTATAAAACTTGATGTTTCTAGAAGAAAAGGTGTTGAACCTACCCAAAGTGTTCATGGTCATATCTCAATCCCTGGTAGATTAAATATTGATCTCTATGACTTTGCTGAAGAAATTGCAGAAATTAAGGTTAAGAGTCTTGATGAAGTAGCAGAGTTTCTTGGTGTTATGAAGAAAAAAGAAAGGATGAATATTCCTTGGTATGAGATTTATAAATATTGGGACAATAAAGAGTTGCAAAAAATGCTTTTAAAATATGCTGAAGATGATGCTATATCAACTTATGGAATTGCTGAAAAAATTTTACCTTTTGCTATACAACTATCTAGTATAACAGGCTTGCCACTAGATCAAGTTGGTGCTGCTAGCGTTGGTTTTAGACTTGAATGGTTTCTTATTAGAATAGCATATGAGAATGGAGAAATTGTTCCAAATAGAGTTGAACGTGAATACGAACCTTATAAAGGTGCCATAGTCTTAGAGCCTAAGAAGGGGGTTCATGAAAATATAGCTGTATTAGATTTCTCGTCAATGTATCCAAGTATAATGATAAAATACAATATAGGTCCTGATACCCTTGCTAGGAATTCCAATATATGTGAAAATATAGAATGCTTTGAAGCTCCAGAAACAGGATATAGATTTGTTAAAACCCCCTCGGCGTTCTTTAAAACAGCTCTTGAAACTTTAATCAAGGCTAGGAAAGCTGTAAGGGAGCAAATGAAAAGTTTTGATTCTAATACAATTGAGTTTAAAATACTAGATGCTAGACAAAAAGCTTTAAAGATATTAGCAAATGCTTGCTATGGATATATGGCATGGACTGGGGCTAGATGGTATTGTAGAGAATGTGCAGAAGCTGTTACAGACTATGGCAGAGAATCTATTAAAATGGCTATAGAGCTTGCAAATAAATTAGGACTTGAAATAATATATGGAGATACAGATTCTATTTTTATAAAATATGACAAAAATAAAATAGAAATGTTTATAGATTTAGTAGAGAAGATGCTTGGACTTGAGATAAAGGTTGACAAAATCTATAGTAGAGTATTTTTCACAGAGGCTAAAAAGAGATATATAGGTGTAACAATAGATGGAAGAATAGATGTTGTAGGATTCGAAGCTGTAAGAGGTGATTGGGCAGAAATAGCAAAAGAAATACAGGAGAAGATTGCTGAAATAATATTAAGGACTATGGACCATAGAAAGGCTATAGAAGCTGTTCGCAATGAAATAGAGATGTTGCGGAAAAATATAAGAGAATAGAAGTATAGATATCAATAAATTTATTATATGGAAGACTATTTCAAAACCCCTATCAGAATACGAAGTTGAAGCACCACATATAACGGCTGCAAAACAATTAATTAGAATGGGATATGGTATTGATGTTGGAGATAAAATAGGTTATGTAATTGTTAAAGGCAGTGGTAAGATATCAGAAAGAGCTCGACCATATATTGCTGTAGATATAAAGGATATTGATATAGATTATTATATAGAGCACCAAATATTGCCTTCAGTTATAAGAATTCTAAGCTATTTTGGTGTTACAGAAAAACATTTAAAAGGTATTGGAAAAACATCAAGATCTCTTTTCGACTATTCTAAATATTAAGATGCTACCCCAAATATATCTTGAAACGTCATAACAATTACATTCTCAGGCTTCTTTGAAATATTACCTATTCTAATCCCAATAATTAATTTTATACCCTTTGAAGATGCTACATCTAATAACCTTTGGGTTACTATACCATCAAAAACAATTGCTTGTATCTTGCCATAATCTGCTTGCTGTAGCTTCTCAACTAGGTCTCTAACCGAAACCTTATCAATTATATTCCAATTATTATCCAATAAAATAGCTTCTAGCGTTCCTAAGAGCTTCTTTCCCTCATTAATCACATTAAGAGGTATTTCAAAAGCTTCAGCAGGTTTTACTTCGATCTTAGCCTCTGGTAATGGGGCAGAAGGCTGCACTTCAGAGACTGCTATGGCTTCTTGACGTGGTTGTGCTTGTTCGATAGTCTGTGGCTGAATCTCTGGTGTAGGTGTTTCCATAGGCTTCTTTTCCATCATCTCTAGAAACTGTTTAGCGGGTATAAGATTCTTTAAAGCCTTAGCTATTTCCTTTCCTGTTAGTTCCTCGACCTCTCTTCCTGGTGGTGCTCTAGCAACATAGTCAATGTCAGCAACCTTTATCACATCTCTTGCTATTAATTCACCCATTCTATCTCCATCTACAAAGAGTATAGCATTCTTCTTTGCAGCTAATTTAACTATTATTTCAGGAATCTTTGTACCATGAGCACCTTCTAATGCAATAACATTTCTATATCCATAGCGTAGCATATTTATAACATCTGCTCTGCCTTCAACAATGATAATAGTGTCACTTTTATCTATATCTGGCCCCGCTGGTAGTTTTTCAGGACCATATAACACCAGCTCTGCAATTCTAACACTTTCTGAAATATATCCCAGCACCTCTTTAAGATCAGGTGTTTTCTCTACAAAGAATTTTTTAGCAAGTTCTGATGCTCTTTCCATAATCTTTTTAAGTTTCTCTGCCCTAATATCCACGATATCTATTACCTGTATCTTTGCTTGATAGGGTCCAACTTTCTCTATTCCCTCAATCATAGCTCCTAGCAAAGCTGTTTCAACTCTATCTAAATTAGATGGTATAAGTATTTCCCCTACTGTCTTCCCTTTCTCTGATTTTATATCAACACTTATTCTTCCTATTCTTCCCTTGTCTTGGAGATCTCTTAAATCGAACTCTTCACCAAACATACCCTCTGTAAATCCAAATATTGCACCTATAATATCTGATTTCTCTACCTCTCCATCTATTTCTATCCTTGCTCTTATAACATATTTAGCCATTTTTATTCAATCCTCGTTTAGCTTTAATATTTATCTTGTGACACTTTTTTCTATTTCCTCAAGCTCTATCCATAGACTCTTTTCACTATACAAAGCTTCTCTAATAGGTTTAATAATCTTTATAAGTTCATCTGCTACAGCATTCTTTAAATCTAGTGGATGTAATTTTCCTTCTCTATATAAAACTTCTAATTCATCATAACTATATATATCAATGGGACCTCCATACTCAGGTTTACGATCTATTGTGAATCTCCTTCCCCCTTGACCAAATATTATATATTTAACTATAGATAATATTGGGTTGTTCTCTATCTCTCTTGGAGGACAGTAAGCATTTTTTATCTTTTTCTTAATACTGTCATCATCATCAATGATAAACAGGGCTTCATCTGGTTTAGATTTACTCATTTTAATTTCAGACACTACTTCATCTATCTCCATACCTTCAAAAACCATTTTGCTTATTCCTTTTAATGATGGAAGTAGAGGGGTGTGTATCGCTACAGGCTTTTTAAAACCTAATTTCTCAGCAACATCTCTTGCCAACATATGTGCTTTTCTTTGGTCAATACCTCCTAGCGCTATATCTAGATCCATTTCAAATATATCAACAATCTGCATTAATGGATATATAAGCTTAGAGAAGTCGAGCTCTGCTTCATCTGCTTTTCTACCCATGATAGTCAATGCCCTTTTAACTCTGCTTAAACTAATATTCTTCGCCACTCTTAGTATCTTCTCCCAATAGCTAATCTTATCAACAAGCTCTTCAGCATATATCACTTTAACCCTAGACATATTTACCCCTATAGACTCTAAAACTTTTACAACATGTTTTGCTGCGGTTTTTATCAAATCCATTCTACCTCCAAGTTTATCATTTATCCATGCATGCCATGTAGCTGCATATAGAATCATCTCAACACCTACATCAACTAAATCCTTGAATTTGTAGCCCCATATCAACCATCCTATATGGAAAATACCACTTGGCTCAAATCCTATATAGCCTTTAAGTTTCTTATCATTAATAAATAGAGATCTAAGCTCGTCTTCTGTAACAATTTCCACTGTATTTCTTTTTACAATACTAAGCTTAGTAGCTATGTCCATACTAACACCTTATAATCATATATTATTAACTACTAGGTATATCTAGATTTAAGAGTTCTAGCGAGTTTATTTATAGATAACTCAACACATGCTATTGGATACTCTATACCTATTCTTAAAAGAATCTCTGGATTTACCTCACCTATCACACCTATAACATCTCCATCTATTTCTATACATCCACATCTTCCATCGATAAATAATGGTTTAGAGCATCTTCTTATAATAGCTATTCTATCTAGTTCAAGTTCCCTCAAAACTGCATAGAGATCTGCATGAATATCTTCGAATCTTATCTCACTATCCATAATACTCCATGCAATTCTATATTCATTAACCCATTTATTATAACATTCATCACATTTTAAAACAACAGCTCCTACTTCAAATAGCTTTACAGGTAGAGCTAAATGCTGAGCATTGATTAACAAAATAAACAAAGATTGCAATAAGTTGTTTCTTAAAGCATCTATCTCTATTGATGGTGAATTTACTATTCTAATAAAATTATCTTCATCCATAAGTCTAAGAACTTTTGATGAGACCATAGTTAAAGTATTTACCTCAATATATCCTAATCCAACTAAAACTTCTCTTAAAACTTTGCTAATAACTTCATCTAAATTTTTCTCAATTCTAACATCTATAGGTGTAACATATTCAAGTTCAATATTACTGTAACCTAACCCTATAGCTAAATCCTCAACAACATCAACTTGATGCAATATATCTGACCGGTAATAAGGAACCAGAACATCTATAGTTTTTTCATCTATATTAACTAAAATATACCCCATCCTTGATAAAGCATTAGCAGCAATGGAATATATATTATCTTTGTTAAGTCCAAGCCATCTAGACGCAAAGTTTATGTCAACAGATATTTTTTCCCAAGATAAGTTAGGGGTAATTTCATTCCTTAATGGATAAATTACCTCAGCACCTATAATCTCTTCACTATATATTGCAAGTGAATGGATAATAGAATTCAAAACTGTATTAACGGCTTTTCTATCCGTTCCAGTTACATCTATCAAAATATTTTTCGTAGACGGCTCTAATCGTGTTATATCACTATTTATAACAGGTGGAAGAGATATGACCTCATCTTTAGAGATAATTGCAGGGTGATTATTATTGTTAATAGCTATAGATCCATACATTATACCTTGTTCTGTAGACTTTAAAACTTCTCTTATACTCATCCTTCTATAGCCATGTAATGGAATCATATAAGTCTTATCTATGTCTACATCCCTATAAAATATAATATTTGATGGAAGTTTATCTAAATCATGAAGGCCTATAGCAACTTTCCTTCTATTTCTTCCAAAAGATATATGTAATCTCTCTTGAAATTCTATCAAATCTTTTAACAAATCTTCATCTAATTCAATATTTTTAACAGCTGCGATAGCTATATATGGCCTTTTTACTGGAGGCTCTACATATACCTTGAATCCTATATCTTTAAGATTCATAATCAACTGTTTAGATACTCCTAAATAAAGTTTTATCGCATGTGCTATTCCCTCAAGTGAAAACATGTCAATTCTATCACTTTGAACCTCTATAGATATTTCATCTCCATGAATCTCAGTTTCACATTTTAAGTTAAACAATGCATCTTGTATTAAGTTAACATCATTTACACCAACTAGATTAAGTAGTCTAGCCAATCTAGATCTAATTACAGGCACATTTATACACCTTTAGATTTATATATCCTTGATATTGGAAATCTTCTAACAAACTCTATATCTCTTGAAAACAGCAACCTGATATCATCTATACCATACACCACCATAGCTAATCTCTCTACACCCATTCCCCATGCCCCAACAGGATGTTCTACACCTAATATTTCAAGAACCTCAGGCCGAAACATACCAGCACCAAAAACCTCTATCCATCCATAACCAGCTACATATCCATATCCCTCAACACTAGGTTCCGTAAATGGAAAATATGCAGGCTTAAATCTAAATTCTTTGATACCTAAATGTCTTAAAATTTGGCTAAGCAGACCTAAGAGCTTTCTAAAATTGAAATCCTTCTCCATAATAACTCCATCAAAATTTGTAAACTCTGGCGAATGTCTAGCATCAGGATTATCTCTCCTAAAAACTCTATCAATTGTATATAGTCTTACAGGAGGATCTTTATAGAGCATCAGATATTTAGCTGTAACAGCTGTTGTATGTGATCTTAATATAAGTTTTGATGCCTTCTCTACACTCCATCCATAGCCCCACCCAGTACTACCACTAGAACCTCCAACTTCATGAACATTCTTAGTTCTTTTAATGATATCCATGAACATTGAGAGATCTGCATAGCCTTCAACTATAAGGATGTCATGAATATCCCTTGATGGATGATCCTGTGCTTGGAAAAGTATATCAAAATTCCACAGCTCCGGTATAACATAGTCGTCTCTTATCTCAATAAAACCTAGATCCTCCATAACCTCTCTTAACATCTCTATGAACTCTTTAAAGAAATGTTTCTTTCCACTATATCTAATAGGAGGTAATGCTTCAATATTATAAGGTTTAATCTTTACCTCTTTCCACAATTTATTTACAATTACATTACGAGTTAACCTAGATATACCTTCGCCTTGTTCAATAATTTTCTTTGCTTCATCTATACTTATAGCAAGTCTAACTATTCTTAGCTTTCTTTTAGAAACCACTATAAGTTTCCTCTTAATTAATTCTTTTAATGTAGAATTGCTTTCTAAAAGTTCTTGGGTTATCTCACATTGATTTACACACATCTGAAGAAATCTATGATGTTCTTCAAGAATATTGAATTCATTTAATTTTATATTTTCTCCTTCTATTGAAATCCATCCTCTTTTCCTAGCCCATGCTATACCAATATTAGCTTGCTCTTTACCCATAACATCCTCAATTTTATCTATTAACGCAGAGCCTCCTAAGTCTTTTAAAATCATTGCAACTCTTTCTTCAGGCAATAGATCAATGTATCTTAACCCCTCTTCAGAAGTTCTTCCATATATCTTCTCAATATCATCAACTACCACAATGTTTTTAGCTTTTAAAAGCTCAACTATAGATGAAATAGATGTTACTGGTATTTTATATCTTTCTGTAAGCTCTGAAATTTCTACTGGTTTACCTATCTCGATNAGCTTTTCAAGTAACTCTATCTCGCTTTTTGATAGCGGTTCTAACTGTTTCTCTAAAACAATAAACAACCCCCTAAAGTTTTATGTGGTATTCAAATATCTTGATATCATATTTCAACGGTGATAGGGTATTTATATTTTTATGTTCTTGGTGTATATCTAATATACATTTTGTATATCTTTTAGAACATATATGTCTCTCCAGGTTGTAACACTACTACGATAGTATCTAAACCTCTTTCCCTAACCATTTCACTAAATTCCTTTGGATCAGCCTTAATTACATCAAATGTATTGTAATGCATAGGTATAACATATCTAGGCTTAAGCAATTCAACAGCTTTAACAGCTTCTTTTATACCCATTGTAAAATGCCCACCAATTGGAATAATCGCTATTGTTGGTTTATATAGCTCTGATATCAATGACATTTCACTAAATAACCCGGTATCTCCTGCATGATATATAGAAAACTCTTTTGACAGTATTACAACACCACTTGGAGTGCCTATTGATGAACTATGATATGCAGGGGTGAATATCAATGTTAGTTCCTCTAGCCTTATAGGACCACCGATATTTCCTGCTATTTCTCTATCAAAAGCTTTTGCTTCCTTAGCTAGATGCTCTGCTAATTCAAATATTGCACATATTTTCGCATTTCTATATCTCTTTAAAAGCTCTACAGAGTCACCTACATGGTCTCCATGGCCATGAGTNACAATTATATAATCAATTCTATTATAATCTTTAATAAAACTATCTATGCTTCTATAAGGTGACAGAGGATTTGTTATCCATGGATCAATTAATATAAATCTATTGTTTAACTCTATCAAAAATGATGCATGGCCCAACCATCTAAGACGATTCATACTTTATACACCAATAAGACTACTAAGACCTATGTAAAGATATTTATTCTAAGGATAAAAATCTTTTATGAGTTAAATCTTTTTGAGGGTTGAAGAATGCTAGATGAAGAGACTATTAAGAAATATGTAGAAGCGGGTAGAATAGCATGTATAGTTAAAAAAGAAATTGAGAAATATGTTAAGATAGGTATGAAAATTATAGATATAGCTAGGTATATCGAATCTAGAATTATTGAACTTCATGGATTGCCTGCTTTTCCTATAAACATATCTATTAATAGTATAGCTGCCCATTACACACCTGAGTTAAATGACGATTTAATAATAATGGAAAACTCTATTGTTAAAATAGATATAGGAGTTCATGTGGACGGCTATATAGCTGACACCGCCTTAACTCTTATTTTTGATGAAAGATATAAGACATTGGCTGAAGCTTCAAAAGAAGCACTTGAAAAAGCTATTAAAGCTATAGGTAAAGGGACTAGATTTAGCGATATTGGAAACATTATTGATACCACTATAAGAAGCTATGGCTATAGACCTATATATAACCTAAGTGGACATAGCATGGATCGATACACTATTCATGCTGGTGAAGTGATACCCAACTTTAGAGATAGAATGAATTTTGGAGTTTTTAAGACTGGTAAAGCCTATGCAATAGAACCGTTCGCATCAACAGGTATAGGTTATGTTGAAAACGAAAACAAGGTTACGATATATGCCTTAAAACTAAATCCCAAGAGGTTAAATAAACTAAGCAGCGATATACAGATGCTATTTAATTCTATATATAATGAAAGAAGAACTTTGCCATTTGCATTGAGATGGTACAGCGATAAACATGATATAGGAACATTAGAGCGCATCATTAAAATTCTTTTATCTCATGGACTGGCTATTGGTTACCCAGTACTTATAGAAAAATCTAGAGGCTTAGTTTCCCAATATGAAGACACAGTTCTTATTGATAATAATGGCGAAAAAATTATTACAACAGATACATGTTAAATTACATCAAACTCTCTTTCTTAAGAAAGGGTGATAGCTTTATAGCTACTTAATTCAATAATATAGTAAATATCGATAAATTAATGTTGATATTAGTTTAATAACCCTACAGCACTATGCTGTTTATCTAGCTTAGAAAAGTATATATGGTGTTGTAATACGATATCATTATTGCCTTTTACAAATGGAGGTGGTGGAATAGATTTAAATACAATACTTTCAATACTATTTTGGGCTGTATTTATACTCTATTTCTTAACGGATTTACCTCAAAAAACACAGTTTATGAGATATGAACGAGGTGTCGCTGCACGTTTAATGCTTGTTGAAACTATTGTTAGAGAAAGTATAAATAAGGTGAAAAGCTATCTTGGTAAGCTAGGTATAAAGGAATCTGATAATGTAATTAATAATGTTCTTGACAACTATTTTGTTATAGAGCCTGTATCTATAGAGCCTACTGATATCATTAAAAGATTAGATCATATGATAGTAAATAATGAGGATAAATTTAAAAAAGATTTAGAGAGATTTATGCCTGGCTTAAGTAGACATACATTAAATAATATAGCTGTTTCTCTTGCTATAGCATCTGCACTATTCACAATATTTAAAGTTTTAAGACATTATTATCTGCTTGGCAAAAAATATGAAAATTGGGTTTTGCTAATGCAACTCTATCTCTTACTTCCACAACTTGTAAAGGAATTGATACCATATACAAAGGCTATAGATGGTGTATTCAAAGGTATCCCTATAGGCGATTCTGTTGGACCTATGGTTACATTTAAGTTAGCTGGGCTTAGCCCTAGAATAGATATTGAGGAAGACACTGTTTATTCATTAGTTAACATAGAGGGGAGAAATGTATATATTGTTAAAGCTAAAGGCCCTGGAGCCACTGTAGGTAGACCTGGTAAAGGAGTTGCTAAAATTGCTGAGATGCTTTCATATAAAGTTGCAAGAATTATAACTATAGACGCTGCTTTAAAACTTGAAGGTGAGCAGACCGGAACCATAGCTGAAGGCTCAGGTGCTGCTATAGGGGATCCAGGACCTGAGAAAATAGAGATAGAAAGAGTTGCTGTAAAATGTGGAGCACCTCTAGATGCTGTCATAATTAAAATGGGTGTTGATGAGGCAATAAAACCTATGTCTAAGGAAATTGCAGATAGCATTGATAAAGCATATCAAAGGATATTGGATATTATAAAAACAAGAACAAAGCCAGGAGATAATTTGATTGTTGCTGGTATAGGCAATAGCGTAGGTGTATATTAATGTATATGCAAATAGACAACAATTTCATTACAATAATACTTATAGTATTCTTCTCAGCTATACTCATATACCTCATAAGATCTGGACTAGGTTATATAACGAGAAAAAATAAAAGTGAATTGCAGGACCAACCATTTAAAACAGTAACAATAGTTTCGTGTATAAATAAAGATTATACCTTAGAACGTGAATTTAGAGAAGGAGATTTCATAGGGAAAATCGAGGGTTTATGTCCAAAATGCAACTCTAACATAGTAATAGAGAAAATATATGTAGTTCCAATACAAATAAAAGAGACCAAGGAGAAAAAATAGTAAAGCTTTTAAACCATATGTATCAATATTAATAACATGGCCCGACCCGGCCATAGTGGCTGGGTAACACCCGGACTCGTCAGATCCCGGAAGTTAAGCCAGCCACGTTAGGTGAGGCTGTAGCTTCCGAAAGGGGCTGCAGCCCACCTAAGCTGGGATCGGGCCGCTAAACCTCTTCTTTATAAGCCAAGCAATGTAGCCAACAACTTGATCAGCCTGATAACTTAGAGGTCCTATTGATATCTTTTTATACTTACATGTAATATCTCTTGGAGGATCAACTTCAGCACCAATTACATATATGGTATTCACATCTATTTTCTCTAATGATATCCTATTACCTTCCTCACTAAGAACTATAATCTTACCTCTTGCTTGCAGTAGCTCTACAAGTAATTCAAAATCTATTTTAACACGTGAACAAAAAATTTGGTTACTGTTTATGCATCTTAATATAACATCATATAATTCAACCTCTCTATAAAATTTTCTATTAATCATATCAATATCTAGATATATTGCCATCTCTATACTTTCAATAAATACAATTAGATTTTTATTGAATTCTTTAAACATGTCATCTAACAATACATCTATAACTCGTGCAACAATATCTAATCTTCCAAACCTTTGATCAACTCCTCTAACTATTCTCAGTTTACCTATATTTGGTGATCCAATAGTATATAATACAAATGTTATATTCATACCATTATACCTAATTATTATTTGACAAAGATAAATATTTGTTTTAAATATTCTACACTTTATAGGTTAAAGTATTTAATTGTAAATACAGTTATATCATAGTTAATTATTTAGGTTAGAATTAAGGCTTTAATTTCATTTTATTTACCAATATTCAAAAGATGCTTAAACAATAAAAGCAGCATTCCAAGTCTAAGAAAATTACTTTTGAATAAGGGGTGGATGTACTCCTTTATTCATAACAGTTCATGAACTTATAAAGATATCTAAATCTCCATAGGTATATATAGCCATTGATATGGCTATGAAAGATATCATTAATCTAATTGAGTATAACCTTCTGCCTATCTTAAAAGGCAAGGGTTTTCAGTTAAGAAACAACCGATAGAATTTTTAAGTTAAAAATCATTTTATAATTCTCAAAACATTTAAATTTATAGTTAAAAGCTGATATAGAGATGAATAGATTATTTATTGTAGAACTTACCTCAAATTATATTGATAATAACACTTTATTTAGTCTTCTATGTAAAGCTATTAGAGCTTCTCTTATGCTATCATATAATATCAGAAAAGACACTAGCATATGCTTTTTTATTAAATCACTTCAAGTTTCTCTACTTTGTCAAGGTAATATGGTTAAGGGGTTATATACTGATGAACCTTCATGTATAGGGGTTATAAAGAAATTTTTTAATAAAAAATATGTTTTAGGATTCAAGTTAGTTGATAATTGTATAAATTACGCTAACCTTCTAAGTTTACATCCAGTTGAATTAAACTTTGTTTTCTATAATGACATAGATAAGCTAAGAAAATATGCAACAAATAAAGAAAATGGTGTATATATAAAAATAACATCTAATGAATATGGCGATACCAATATAGGATTAAAGCTATGGAATGNTATTTCAATAATAAATATAACTTTAGATAACATCTTTCAATATAAAATAAACTAAATGTTTAGTGATTTTAATTATAGCTAAATATCTAAGTTAAGTATTTTAACTTTACACTAATTAAAAGTTTCATTATTTGATGTATAATAGCCTTTACATAACCTCTTCATTATATTGAAGAAACAGATCTTTTATTTATTGAATTTTAGTTAATGAAAATATCAACTTTAACTAAAGCTAATAGTCATTTTATTTATCAATCCATAGAAACATATATTTATCTTTAAAATTGTTTTCAAAGAATATATGAAGATTCCGGCAATGGGGACAAGTGGTGCTACCAAATGTTATTAAATTAAGTGACTCATTTCTTCTGTTTTCCAGAATTTCTAATACTATAGACTCTACATCATTTTTACTTATTCTAGTATAAAGATATGCACCAAGATATATAGGGATATTTTGCTGATTCATTGTGATATCTACTGTAGATTCAATTAGTTTTCGCCAAAATGCGACATCGATCACCTCACCGATTACTATAGCTATAGGTGTATTGTTTTTAATTACTAGTGTCTGTGGAACACTATAAGCATAGTCTTTTGGTAGCCCATTACGTTGTTCAATTTCTGCAAGTTTTTGAAATAGCTTAAGGTTATTTGTCGGAGAAACTGTTTGTGAAGATATATATGCATATGCATAGTATATAGCAATAACAAATGCTATTGTCATAATAAGTATAAATAGATATAGCTTGCTTTTACTTTTCTGCTTTTTTTTCTTAACCAATATCACTACACCTAACTCTTAACTACTTTATAACCTTTTAATTCTTACTGACTTTAATACAGTATACTATTATTTTACCCTTTACTCTTCTTCAATTTTAGAGAAAATTAAACACTATAAATATTCATCCAAAGATTCTTTCAAGTAATTAAAATACAACTCCAGCAGAACGGCTTAGATATATTTAAGCTAGATGGAAAGTTTAAATAACTATTTAGAGTGATAACATTGCAATAAAATCAAATCATATCAATATAGGATAGCAAAACTCTCTGCTATAATTAAGATAGTCGAGAATAATACTGTAAAGATTTAATGGTATGTTTATCCATATCGATTATTTTTGGTTTTCAAGGTTTATAAACTTTTTATGCATATATATGCATAAGTGATTAACATGTCAGAAGAAAGGCATAAGGATGATAGAAATAATGTAGGTAAAGCATACGAAAGATTTATAGAAGAGAGTACTGTGAAGGATTCACAATCATTTAATAAAAACACTGTAATTCAAAATCTTGCTGTTTGGGAAGAGGCTTTAATTCAAGAGTTTCTATATGCCATAGGTCATCTAAATCACTGTGAACAACACTTAATAGAGGTTGATTCGAGTATTGGTTTAACAATATTTGGAGATATTATCGATAAGATTAGAGAGCAGAGAAAAATTGTTGGGGAAANCCTCTTTCTTATAGAAAAGCTTAATGCTGGTAGAAGTGGTGGTGATATCAGGTCGTCTTGGGAAAGTATATGGTGTACATTAAAGCACTTAACAACAGCTCTTATACATATCGATGAATGTATAGAAAAATTATTGAAAAGAATAAGAGATGCTGGTAATAGTGAACTAGTAGAATATGTAAATACACTTCTAAAGGTTAGATATAGGGTGGTGGAATCAATAACACAGTTAATATCTAGAGCTATATCTTCTAGTGAAGTTATTACTAAGGCTAGTGTAAGATGTAGGGAGGATCTGTGTATAGATATCTCTACAAAGAGTTGATAGACAGTGGATTACATGCTTGTAAAAATATCTAAAAACACCCCTAAAAATATTAAAAATAGGATATATAAGTTGCTAACAGGCACAACTGTAACTATAGAAGGTAAAAGATATAGAACAAAAGGTCTTATAATGAAACTTAATGGTTTGGTACTTTCACCTGGCTTATATATAATACCATCTGAAAAATTTACTGATTTTATAACTAGTTTAAAGGAAAGAAACCTTGATAGTTATATAAGAATTTTAAAGATGTGTCTATGTACATGCAAATCAGAGCACCATGAAAACTTTATAGACTAATAGAGGTGTGTCTATGAATATCAATACATTTACTACGGTTATTTGGCTGGCATTGATAGATTCTTTCGATCCTTGTGTATTTTCTATTTATACTTCGCTTCTCATATCTGCATCTGTAGTAAATATAAGGAAAACATTTGTTACAGGATTAGCATTTATAGCATCAGCATTTATAGGTTACTCTCTGTTTGGAATATTTCTAAGGTATGTAACTCTATCTTTACCTAGATATATACTTGCCTTAATCACAACAATATATGGTTTTGTCATGCTTTTTCATACCTTAATAAAAAGGAGAAATGCTTCATATAACAATATATGTAGAGAAGATGAAATAGCATGTAAAATTGGAAGAATACTAAGATTTGATATACTTATAAATAAAGGCATAGTATTTATATGCTTAATAGGCTTTATAGCTGCATTCACGCTTTTTCCATGTACGGCTGGTATGTATATTGTATTTAATTTGTTAACAATAGAACTTAGCTTTATTGAATGGTTTCCTTTGGCATTATTCTACGTAACAGTATTTATTTCACCGCTTATCTTAATACTGGTTAGTTTCATGGGTATTACAAGAATTAGTGGTGTATATAATGCAATGCTTTCACATCAAGACCTATTCAAGATATTGGGCTCAACGCTTCTCATAGCTATCTCAATTTATATCTTCATTACATCGCCACCACATATATTTTAGATAAATCTTTAATTAGAAATCATTAAGATGTCAGTAATTCTATGCTTTAAAGAGAAGACATTATACTTAAAATCTACATCAATCTACATTGGTTAATGAACTATAAACTTTAAACTAAGCCATAGCTAAATACTTATTATTTAGAATTTATTTTATTAAGTATTGACATCTAATAATTCTAAGGATTTATTATAGAAATACTTTTAATCTTTTTTAGTAAATCTATAGAGGAAGGTAAGTACTGATGTATAGAGATAATAAATTTAAGTTAAGTTACAATGAAATTAAAAAGGCTCTTAGCAATGCTGAGGAACTCTATAATAGATATAGATCTCCAGAAGCTATAAGTAAAGTCGTTAAAGTCGATGGTGATAAAATTACTGTTTTATTTGAAGGCCACTTTTGTAAATCTTGTGGTGTTAATGATTGGATTGAAGACTTCAAATATATTTTAAGTGATATAGGGATTGAAGCTGAGATTATAGATATTATTGAACCTAGTGATGTTGATGCTTTTTGGAGAATTGGAGTATTTAAGCTTAAAAATATTATCTATAATAAGCGTTGAGTGTGATGGAAAGTGGCTACAGAATATGAATTGGATGAAAAAGATCTTAAACTGATTGAAATTCTTGCATCAAATGCTAGAGAAACATATACAGATATGGCTAAAACTTTAGGTATAAGCGATGTAGCAGTTTTGAAAAGAGTTAAAAAACTTGAATCTAAGGTTATAAAGAAATACACTATAGTTGTTGATCCGAGGAGAGTCGGCTATAAAACAATATCATTAACAGGAATTGATGTAGAACCAGAAAAGCTTTTTGATGTAATTGTAAAGCTTAAAGACCATCCAAATGTAAAGGGACTTTATCTGGCTACAGGAGACCATCCAGTCATGGCTGTCATATGGGCTAGAGATGAAGATGAGTTAGCTAAAATTCATAAGGAGGTTTCCGAAGTTAATGGTGTTAAAAGGGTGTGCCCATCGATTATATTAAGAACTTTAAAAGAAATAGAGCTGTGGTTTAGTGTAGATTGAAACTATTCCTTCTTACCCTGTACCAATGCTTTAAGTATCTGCATAATTATATCTTCTAATGCCTTACTACTCGACTCTTTTGATATTGGTGGCGCAACCTTTTCTCCTCTCATATGTTTCAAAGCTCTCTCCTCAAAATTGTCCAAAACCAACTTAAGTTCAAATTCATACATTATACCTTCATATTTCTCTTGATATTTTATAGACCCATCATCATCTGCATAGAGCACTATAGTTGTTGGTGATGCATGAACATCATATTTTCTAAAGCTTTCAGCCGCAGCTGTTGACTTGCATTCTCTTGCAAACCAGTCACATAACACAATCATAAAATGTATATCTTTCTTTTTCTGAGAATAGGATTCTACAAATGGAAACCATATACCATCATACTTTCTACAAGCAGAGCATTTAGTATTATCAAAATATATCACATAGATACCTTTTGATGATGGTTTAAAATAATCACCATCACCTTTGATAAACCTCCACACACCATTTTCACTACTATATTCATATATACCATGCTGACATTTCTCATCAACACGCTTTACATATATAGTTATATTATTCATCTATTTTTTCACCACTATATTCTAAAATTTCAAGATATGTTTATTAAGCTTAATAAATTTGTATTCTTATATTTATATTAGCATATAGATAAATTAAATTATATTTTTGTGTACTAAATATTTAGGTATATTAAAAATGTATATCTATGTTATGCTAGGATTATTTAAAGAAGATAGATTTGAATATGCTAGAGCTTTAATGAATAGTAAAATAGACGTTAGCTTTATCTCAAAAACAATTGCTGAAAACCTTAGATGTATTGAAGAACTAGAACAATACTTTGATATTTATATCCCTACCATAGGAATCGTTAAAACAAATAAGATATGTACTGTAGATAAAGCTATATTGAATTATAGCCTTATAGAACTTAAAACAGTATTTCATGTAATTGAAGATTATATTTTAAGATCTATACAATGTGATGCAATTATTGGCAAGGATACAATTTTTTTGGTGGGGTATTTCAATTGAAACAATTTTAAATGAAATTTTGCACTTTAATGTGAAATAAGAAGAGACTAAAAACTTTTTCTAAAAACTTGAATCTAGTTTCATTGGAGGATATATACAAATCAAAAGAGCAAGTTGTCTTTGAACATTAAAATGTAACGTTCCTATAATTAAAATATAGGTGTCATAGCTAAGATTTAACATATGTAGCTTATGATGTAAAAAGTATCATTCTTAAAACAGTGAAAAAGCTATGATAATATATAAAATGCTGTGCAATAATTATTTATTAATTGTACTATTGTAAAACAAATAAAACTTAATAGTCTAAAAGTATATAAAGAAATATTAAAGACACTACTTAAGGAGATAAAAATGATGAAGTTTTATACAGATTACTTTATTCTTACACCTGGTCCTACGGAGATACCTCATCGCATTAGAATGGCCTTAGCTCGTGAATCAACAAATCCTGACCTAGACCCTGAATTTCTTGAAAAATATAACCATGTTAGAGAAATGTTAAAGAAATTGCTTAACACTGTAAATGGTTCTGTCTATATTATGGTAGGAGAAGCGATGCTGGGACTTGAAGCTGCTATAGCTAATTTACTTAATCCTAATGATAAGGTTTTGGTTATAGCTAATGGTATTTTTGGTGAAGGTTTTGCAGATATTATTAAGGCATACAATGGCATTCCTATACTTATTGGAACTAATGAAGATGATTGGAGAAAAAGCATTGATATACACTTAATTGATAGAGAATTAGAACGTAATAAAGATATAGTTGCTGTAACGCTGGTTCACTGCGATACTCCCTCTGCTATCTTAAATGACTTACCAGCTATTGCAAAGATTGTTAAGCAATACGGAGTTTTACTTATAGTTGATTCGGTTTCCACTATTGGTGGTGTTCCTATCAATTTTGATGATAATGGAATAGATATAATGATTGGAGGTTCTCAAAAAGTATTAAATGTTCCACCAGGACTCACTATAATGGCTATAAGCAAAAATGCTTGGAGTAGAATGGAGGAGGTTAATTATAGAGGCTTTTATTTAAATCTAAGGTTATGGAGAGACAATCTAGATATCCAGGGAATCTTTCCATATACTATGAGTGATGTTCTTATATATGCTCTTGAAGAATCCTTGAAGATGATATTTGATGAAGGAATTGAAAATGTTTATAAAAGACATATCATGGCAAGAAATGCATCTTGGAAAGCTCTTGAAGCATTAGGACTAACACCATTTCCAAAGGCAATAGAATTTTCATCTCCAACAGTAACTGCTTTCCTAGTACCTAATGGTATCACTGATAAAGAGCTGAGAGAATATATGTGGAAGAAATATGGNGTAATGCTAGCTGGTAGTTGGGGGAGATTACAAGGAAAAATAGTTAGAATAGGTCATATGGGTATTCAAGCATCAAGAACACATCTATTAATAGCTTATACAACACTTGCTAAAGTTCTTAAAGAACGCGGATATAATGTAAGAGTTGATAAAGTAATAGATGCAATAGAGGATACGTTTAAATAAATTATAAAGAGTCTTAGTTATAGAAATGTATTTAAAACAGGTAGTATAGCTATATCTATACCATGTTATATAATAACCAAGTCTTTAACAACTATAGCCAAATATAAAGCATTTTAACTAAGTATACAACTTGCTGAAACAAATATATTACAATTACACTTATCTGAATAGAGAATATAATGAATTCTTGCCCAATTTAACAAACGCAAATAATGCCCTTAAAATGGGCCCGCGGGGATTTGAACCCCGGACCTCCGCCTCGTAAGGGCGGCGTCCTACCAGACTAGACGACGGGCCCTTTTCTAGAATTCAGAATAATATTGCTAGTCGTTATTAAGCTTTTATCCTAAAGAATATGAGATTTCAGTCATATATAATATAATCAACTGTTTACCTTTTAGCTACTGCTTTCCAAATTTATGTAA
>Ga0065719_101106_pt1 | contig 26977 bp, 27 predicted proteins | sample GBSCel85sediment_FD_59106 | JGI IMG/M metagenome (GOLD analysis project Ga0065719, IMG submission 59106) | Hot spring sediment microbial communities from Great Boiling Spring, Nevada - Cellulolytic enrichment CS 85C v3 (version 3) | ecosystem: Environmental > Aquatic > Thermal springs > Hot... | reverse complement strand
TATAATTAGTAAAGATACAACATAAAGCAAAATTAGTTAATAAAAACATATGATTTAATTTAAAGCATATAACAATAAATTAAAATATTATCATAAACTGTTATATAGCTTAGTACAGCTTTATTTAAACCTGAGTAGTTTAGTAAATTGGTTTAAGATTATGAAAGTTATGGGAGTGGATATAATTAAGGGTAATCCTCTTTCAAGAACAAATCCACCGTTTTATTCAGTTGTGATAATAGATAATGATGGAAAAATAGTTTATGAATCTGTAGAATCCCCTCTAAAAGCTTTAATAAGACTTGCATGGGAATATGAGGTTTCTANAATAGGTATTGATAATATTTTTGAGTTGGCTCCAACAAGACGAGATATAGCTAAAATAATAGCACTTTTACCTAGTAATACAATTTTATATCAAGTTACATTGGAAGAAAACAAATTTGTGAATCTATATAAACAAGCAATGAAAATTGGAATAGAATTCAATTCAAAGCCTAAGCCCCTTCAAACAGCATATGTATGTGCTTTGCTTGTATTAAACGATGTTGGAACACCTATAAAAGGAGTTGAAAGTAGAACTAAAATAATAATTTCACGAGCTAGATCTATAGGTTCTGGAGGTAGTAGTGCTAATAGGTTTGCCAGGGGTATGAGAACAGCAATTTTATGTGCCGTTAAAGAGATAAGAAGATTATTGGAAAACGCAGCATTACCTTATGATATTATTTTTCGACGTGGTAGTGGAGGTCTTGATAGTGCAGTTTTTATAGTCTATGCTAATAGTGATATTGTTAGAAAAATAGTTAAACCTTTTACTGGTAAAGATATCCGTGTCGCTATAAAACCAGAATATACTACAATAGAATTCATTGAAAAAGAACTTAACAAAAAGCCTGTTATAGTAGGGGTTGATCCTGGCATTGAAACAGGTCTCGCTGTAATGGATCTTTCACTCAAGAATATAACTTTAATATCATCTCGTGAATTAGATAAGATTAGTATAATAAATAAAATTTATAGTATAGGGACNCCAATTATTATAGCAACAGATAAAAATCCTCCACCAGACACCGTTAAAAAAATATCATCTTTAATTGGCATCCCTTTATATTCACCTTCACAATCTTTATCTAGTGAAGAAAAAGAAAGGTTAATTGATTGGTTGAAGAAAAAAGGTATTGAAATACATTTACGGACATCACATGAACGGGATGCACTTGCTGCTGCATTAAAACTTTATAAATCATTTGAAAGAAAGTTTATTGAGTTGGAAAGGAGAATCGATGAATTAGGAGTTGACGTTGATATAGATGAACTTAAATTATTCTTATTAAGAGGTAAAACAATAAATGAAGCGATAGAATATGCTATTGAAGAATATTTAGAGAGAGAGCTACATCATCTAGAAAATACACAATTGCACTTCACAACTATACATAGTTATGATAATAATTCCAGCTTATGTGATGAAAAAACGAAAAATTTAGAAGAGAGAATCAAAGATTTAGTAAGAGAAAGAGAAATTCTAAGAACCCGTATAAATGAGTTAGAAACAAGAGTAAAAGAACTCGAATTTGAATTGAAATTTAATAACAATGAAAGTAATGTAGACAAAGAAATCATTAAGGATAGAGCAATAAATGTATTAAAAGAAAAGCTGAAGAATATCCAAAACAAGATTTCCCATCTTGAACTAAGCCTTGAACAAGAAAAACTAAAATCTAAGTTACTTTACGAAATTTTAAAAGGATTCACCATAGGTGAGTTCTTAGCTATACCAAAAATTAAAGCATTAACTATAGAAGAAATTCGCAACATAGAAAAATTAAATAGTTCATCTAAAGCAGTTTTAATTGAATCAAATAATTTAGATGTTGAAGCATTAAATATTATTAAAAATTTAAAGATGGCTGTAGTAATCAATTTCTGTAATGATGACCTTAAGCAATATTTTCTTGAAATGGGCATACCTATATTATGTGGCCTACCTATATCAATGATTTATGAAGATATAGCCATAGTTAATACTAAGGAATTTGAAAATGCCCTCAGAAATGCTTGGAATGAATTAGAACTCTATAGAAAGAGTAAAGAGAATAGGAATTCAATTAATATCACAAAATTGTTAGATATAATCGATGAATATAGAAAAACTCTATGGAATAGTTAAAAAGATTAATATATCTATTAAATTCATTGAATTCTTTATCATTTATTTATAAACTAATTGACAAAATATTAACTAACTTTGATTATTACAATCTCCTTTCTATCTGTTTTTATTAACAATTCTACGAACTTTATCTAAGAAATACAACTCTTTTTATAAAGCATTACAATATCTCATATTCATATGTTTCTGTTGAATAATAAACAATATAATAAAATAATAAACTTTGATCAAACAATTCAAAACATTTAAAATATCTATCAAATCATTAATATTTATTCATTAACTTTAACATTTTGATGGAATTCAATATATTTTTATTGTTACTCACATTATTTCTATTTAATTTAAATAGATATAAGAAAAATTAATTTCATTAAATAGTGCTAGAATAGCATAATATCCTCATTTACAATAGTATTTGTTATTATGGCTGTATTACTAAATATTTCATCAATGATGCTATATACATCATTAATTATATTTCGTGTAAGTCTCTCTTCAGGCATAATCTTTACATCTACTATGAATGGCTCATCTAACGGTTTTCCTATTTGACTTAATATCGACACATATATTTCTTTTATACCTTTTACTTCACTATAGCTTTTTTCAGCTATAAGCCTAGCTATAACATTGTATATTTTGCCTACATGACTTACAGGATTTTTACCTGCTGTTGCTTCTAAGCTCATTAGACGCATAGGAGTGATTAATCCATTAACTCTATTACCCCTCCCTGTAGCACCGTCATCACCATGTTCAGCTGAGGTACCAGTAACTGTAATGTAAAATATGCCTTCAGAAGGTTTGTCAGCAACATTAACATAAACTTCTAAATCGTAATTTGGAGCAATTTTAATTGCTTGGTTAAGTACAGATTCTTTAATCTCTTCTTTTATACTAAGATATTCATTAACATTTTGTACATGCCTAGATACTATTGCTGAGGCTATGGTTAGCTTTATTCTATTATTAACTCTTAATCCCATTACTTTTATATCTTCTCCTACAGCTGGCAACTTTATCTTAAATTCCTTTGAATTCAAGAATCTTTCTGTATATAAAACTAATTTTTCTAACGTTGATAAAGGAGCAAATCCCACGCCAAAGCTTGTGTCATTAGCTAAGGGAGTTTTTCCTAAACCTAGCTTAAAAAGTTTAACTAAATCTACACTCCCTTGCCCTATTTTATAATCAATAATTACATGTTCTTCTGGGTTTAGATATCTAAAATGTTCTCTAATCCAATTTTTTGCTGCTCTAAGTGTAATTGTACCTATTGGTATAAAATCAAGTCCATCAGATGTTTGAACATAAGCTGTAGCTCTACCTGAAACAATAATATATATTGGATGTAAAACCTCACCTCCACCAAATACAGGCTTTGATTGCCCACCTACAACTAAGACTTTATCTACATTATGATGTAAAATTGCATCGTAATGTTTTAGATAATATTTACTAAGCTCTCTACTTACAGCTTCTGCAATGCCATCTGCTATATAATCAGGGTGGCCTATACCTTTCCTTTCAACTATTTCAACATTAATATTCTCAATACCTTGCCAATGATATTCATTTATTACAATATTTCTCAATATCTTCACCTACTTAATAGGTTAAGCTTAATATGATGCCTCTATCTTTAAAACTTTACTATATAATACTTAATAATTTTTATGAAATTGTTTAATTATTTTTATTTTTATTATAATTTCGGAATATTAATAATCAGGAATAACATTATAGTCCTTTGGCTAATTTCTCTGCCTTAGTGAAAATTCTTAAACATTTGTCAAAATATTCGCATGTCTTGCATTCTATCCGCGTAGAGGAGAAATCAAAGTTTATTGAACATGTTCTTGGTATCATTGTGGTGTTTCTTTTACTCTTTTTGTTAGCTCTATCCTTATTATACATTGGAGAATCACGTCGTGGATGTTTGTCTTAGTTTTGCTTCTGTATAATCAACACAGACATATAATATTTGGCTTCCTCTTATAAATATTCTTCCATATTTTGCTATAGCTTCCTTACCACCATCATTGTATTCTGTAGCATCTTCTAAGACAACATTCATTGTTGGGTCCGTCATTACAAGTTTTCCAATGAATTCTGAACCTTCTTTAACTTTAACCATTATTGTCTTATTTAGTGAGCTTCTTAACATACGCATTGGTGTTATTGTTGGTTTCTGAAATTGCTGTGTTGCCATATATTTTAAACCCTATCCTAAGCTTTTAAGAGAGGCATTAATAAGGTTTTTGGGTCTAGATATAAAGGTTCAAAGATGATTATTAAATATTAAAATTAGTCATTTATTTGTTGATGGTATCTCAATAAATCTTAAATACCTAAGAATAGATAATTGCTCTAAAGCTGATGGTCCTTTAACTAGTTACATTAATTTACTACTAATAAGTCTCAATAACAAATTCAAAATTATAGATAAATATAAAAATTAATAAAAATTAATATAAGCATTTTAGAAGGAAGATGAATTAATTCACAAACTATTCTTCTTATTATTATTTAGTATCCCTGTGATTCCCTCATTACTTTGAAATAACTACTTCAATATAAATAATTACATGTATATCAAACCAATTCACATTAAAAGTGTAATCCTAATATAGAAGGTCCTTAGATATGCTAACTTTTGCTTTGACACAATAATGATGTTTTCTCTACATAAGTTCATAAATCCTTATTTCCATGTTTTGAGATAAGCATGCAAGGACAAATCTTATGCTTGACTCGTAAGGTTAAAGGCTTAAAAACTGAGTAATCGAGCTCAGGATCCACAAGGGCTGGATAAAGCTTCTCTACAGAAACCAAAAGCAACTTCACAGATATTTCTACGGTAGCTGGAAACTAGCCAGTGAGTTGAAGTTCAAACTTGTTGGTAAAAGAATCTTAGTTTACTTGACCTTCACAAAGGATGGCGAAGTTTCATATAATCAAATAATCAAAGAAATGTTGTCGCTGTGGATTCACTAGAGGATATAGGGCACTATGGATATGAAGACAGTTCGAAGCCTTCAATGATTCGCTCTGTAGTGAAGGGAACTAAGAGAATGAAGGTTATGAAGATAGTCCTTAGAGTAGTGGAATTTAACAATACAGTTATTGAAAGGGATATGATTAGAACAATAAATATCGGGTTAAAGTATCTCTCAGGTGGGAGATTCATGGCATTAAGCCTTACCAATACTCATGAAATGTGGATGAAGCCTGTGAACTGTGTTGAAGTGTATCCCCACTGGACTATTTAAATCTAGTTATTAAAGCTATTCACAAATATTGATGATAGAGAAGCACTCTAAATTGCGAGAAAGTAATTTAACTGTTTTTCAAATTAAAATTTTGAGGATAAGATAGTATAAGGTAAAATCATATAACTTAATTTGGGTACACTCTTTTAAAGATTATGTGAATGATACAGTGATAATAATGATAGTTATCGTAGAGCATTTAGAGCCTTGTATCAATAAATGGTTATTAAAAGAATATGAATTTGTTTCAACTATCTTTAAAAATAGAATTATCTTCACTAATGTAATGAAGGAACGCGATAGAGCATTATTACAAAATTTAGGTGCGGTATATAGTGACTCTGTTGTTAAACTTTTAAAAGATGTTGATAATGTGATTGTCTTAGATCCTAATGCAGATAAAGAGCTCAGTGTAGATGAGCTAAAATCNTCTAGATATGTGATAATTGGAGGTATAATGGGTGATAATCCACCTAAGGGAAGAACAAGACTGTTAATTACCACTAAAATGAATAATGACAAAACCTCGGAACATAGGTAAGCATCAGTTTACTATAGCTGGAGCAGCATATGTTTTAAGGCAAATAGAGCTTGGTAAAACGCATAAATGAGATAAAATATATCTTTGGTTTTAAAATTAAAAGAAGGTTGCATAGGGGATATAGAAATAGAAATAGAGCTTCCATATGCATTTCCATTGGATGAACAAGGAAATATTGTTATTCCAAAGAATTATGAAGATATTATTTTGAGTTATATACCCATATATGAAACTATGATCTTAGCTAGCAACAATGATGTGTGTTAATATTGCTAAGGAAAAATATACCGTTATACCACGTAGATATAGATCTGTCTTAGTCTTTGCACCAATGAGTTTAACTACTATTATACTTGGCAAATAAAATATAAATAGAATTATCCACACAATATATATTGAGATCTCAGATGCTAGTAGTCTTAATATTGCATAAAACAATATATGTAATGAAAATATATGTATGATTAAACTACATAAAATTCCATAAATACCTCTAACAATGATAATCTTTAGGCGAATATATAATGCATCCCGAGATTGCACAGCATTATCGCCGGAAAAATTCAATGAGTTGGCTCGATATAAAAGTTTGGTTGCAAGAAGAAAAAGAAAAAATATTGAATGCTTATATAGATGAGATTTACATAATAGATAATCTTATAGTACTTAAACTTAAAAATGTTAAATATTCAAAGGAATTTTTACTTATAATAGAACCAGGGAAGAGAATAAATACATCTGAATTGAAAATAAGATTTAAAGATGAATATATAAAGAGTAGTAGTTTATGGAAAGGTATCTTGAAGAATTGTAATATTACCGATATAGAACAATATGACAATGAAAGAATATTGTTCATGAAGTTGAAATGTTATGAAAAGAATAGAAAAATAGTTATTGAACTTCTTCCTCGAGGTGTTGTAGCTATTCTAGATGATGATAATACAATATTGTTAGCAAATACATATAAAAAAATGAGAGATAGGGTTATAATGCCTAAATTTAAATATACTTTACCGCCTAAACCTATAAATATAGATTATGATAATATTACAGCTGACATCCTTAAAAACCTTCTATTAAACAATTATAATGTAGTGCCAAGTCTTGTTAAAAGCTTAGATATACCTCCAGAAATAGCTGAAGCTATAGATTTTTTATGTAAATTAAATAATAAAAGAGTTCTTGAGTTAACAAGTTATGAATATGAATGCATAACTGTTAAGTTAAAGGAATTATTAAAAAGTGCATTAGAAAAACCTACACCTTGTATTGTATATAAAGATAGCATTATGATTGGGTTTTATTCATTTACACCAATACAATTTTATGAAAGCAATTATAATATAGAATATTTAAGTTCACTAAATGAAACCATAGAAAAGTACTTTAGTGAATCGTTTAAATCATTATTAATTTCAAAGAAGATACAATCTGTTACAAATGAGGTTGAAAAGCTGAAAAAAAGTGTAGAAATGATAGATAGAAATCTAACAGAATTAAAGAATAAAAAAGAAAATCTCGAAAATGCGTTAAAGGTCTTAAATGAGCTTTACATAGACCTAGAAAGCATACATGAATGTGTAAGAAATCGTGTTAAGAATTCTAAATGGGGAAGATATAAAAAAATGTAGTGATTTTATTATTAATTTGAGCCCTGATAAAGGATTATATAAAGTTGGTATTAAAAATATTGAAATAGAATTAGATGTTAGAAAAACCTTTGTAGAAAACTACTATACTTTACAAAAATCAATAGCAGACCTAGATAAGTCTATTAAAAGAGCATTAGAAGAAAAGAAGAATATTGAAATTAAAATAAATGAATTGAACAGAATGATACAAAATGAAATAAAAGAAATGGAATTAAAATTAAGCAAAAAGATTGAATGGTATGAAAAATTTCATTGGATGATATCGTCAAAAGGTTTTTTAATTATTGGTGGAAGGGATGCTAGCCAAAATATCAAGTTAATAAGGAGGTATTTAGAGCCTCATGATATAGTTTTCCATGCTGATATTCATGGAGCTAGCGTTATTATTGTAAAGACTAATAAAAAAGAAATAGATGAGGAAACTTTAAAAGAGGCTGCAGTTTTTGCAGCTAGTTACAGTAAAGCATGGAAAATTGGTTTAGCCTCTATCAATGTTTACTGGGTTTATGGCTCACAAGTTTCTTTAAAGCCTCCCTCAGGAGAATATTTACCTAAGGGTTCTTTCATGATCTATGGTAGAAAAAATTATATAAATAACGTTGAATTAAAAACTTGCAATAGGTGTTGAAGCTAAAAATATTGATGATACCAAGGCAATTATAAGAGTATTTGCAGGTCCTGAGGATCTGGTTAAAGAGAAAGCTATTGCTTATATGGTGTTAATACCTGGAAATGAAAACCCAGAAACTATATCTAAAATGTTTTTAGAAAACATCAGAAATAACCTCAAAAATATCATTGTAACAATAAACCCTAAGGACGTCGAAGTTAAAATTCCAGGCCGAAGTAAAGTAATTAAACTAGTTGTTAAACAAATAATACATGGTGTCGAAAGAGATGCTAAAAGCATTTGATGTAATGGTACCAAACCCTATACAAGTAAAAGCTAGTATTACAGTTTTTGAGGCTATTAAAATTATGGAAAAATACAATATAGCTTCATTGATAGTGATTGATGAAAATGATATAGTGCTAGGTGTTGTAACAGCAAAAGACTTAGTTTTAAGAGTCTTTGCAAAAGGGCTTGATCCCAAAAATTTAAAAATCATGGATATAGTTTCAAGACCTGTTACTGTAGTTGAACCTGATACGTTGCTAAAAGATGTAATTAATTTAATGATAGGTACAGGTCATGGACATATTCCTGTTATTAATAAGTCAGGAAGAGCTGTAGGTATTGTAACAATAGATGATATATTAAAATTCGTGCCTGAACTTTTAGAGATAATTGAAATGAGAAGATGAATTTTATTTATTTTAATCATATCTTGTGTTAAAGTATTATATAGATCCAAAATTCTTAGCCCATTCTTCGTAACGTTTAATCATAGAATTTGATATACTAGGCTTTCTCCTCTCTAACACCTCAATAAAATCATTCATAGTCACAGGTCTTGGATTATTTGATATAGCATTGGATTTGAAAAGTTCTCTAACGGTTCTTAGATAAGCTTCTAAAACAATATCTCTTATATCACTTGCTGAATATCCCTCTGTTTTTTCAGCAAGAAAATCTATATTGACATCATCTGTTGTTTTTATGAACTTTAAGTAATAATCAAATAATGATTTACGTGCTTCTTTATTTGGAGATGAAATATATATCCTCTTTTGAAATCTGCGTAGAAATCCTAGATCTAGTTTCCATGGCTTATTAGTAGCAGCAATAACATATATAAAATGTTTCTTTCCTTTTTCACTTAGTCCATCCAATTCTTTTAAAAGCTGATTACGCACCCTAGCTTCACCACCAATTTCATTCTCATATCCACCTAGTAAAGCATCAGCTTCATCAATAAATATTATAACAGGTTTTGAACTACCAACCCCTCTAGCATAATTAAATATCATTGCAATTTTCTTTTCGGCCTCACCAAGCCATTTAGACATGATATTTGCTGCATCGACTTGCATAAAAATACCGTCTATTTCATTTGCTACTGCCGCTGCTAACATTGTTTTACCACAGCCAGGGGGGCCAAATAGCAATATTCCTCTAGGCCATCCTAATGGAAAAAGATCAGGTCTCTTAACTGGGTAAACAATTGAATCAAGTATAGCTTGTTTTGCTTCTTCTAAGCCTATAATATCTTCGAAGCGAATTGAAGGTTTTTCAATGACTATGAAATCTTGCAAAGCCTCTTCTATATTTTCATTATCATTTTGAACTGCTTTAATGTCTCCTCCTAGAATTGATATACTTATTTTGGATTCTTCTTCAAGTTCCTTTGCTTTCTTAATATAACCTTCGGCAACTGATCTGTATATATTTATCATAGGATCATTTCTATAATTATTTAATATAGTTATTAATATCTCAGCGGCCTTTCTATAATTTTTAGCAGCATCGATTTTGTTTCCAACTTTTTCATTTATCATGGCTTCGTTAACATATTTTCTTGCTAAAGCTTCTAAATATTCCCGCCCTCCACTCAAGATATATCCCTAATAAATCCGTTGAATATTAAAAACTATTTATGTTAATCTTATCAATCCTTTTTGCTCAAGCCGTTTTAATACTGCAATGACTACCTCTCTTGATACACCGAATTTTTCGGCACACTCTTCTATTTTTATAATACCTTTACTACCAATAATATAGTTATATATCTGAAGTTCTAAACCACTATCAATATAGCTAGGATGTGTATGTAGCACAATAAATTTCTGTGATGTAAATGATGTGGGAGTGGCCATTTCTATAGAGCTTCTAGTGTCTACATATGATGTTGGTATAGAAGTGATGACTTTTTTATTATTAATTACATCCTCCAATTGAATAGGTATAGGAGGCAATGAAGTTTTTAATTTTTCCTCTGCTTGTGCTTCAACTTCTCTCAATATATCTTCAACTTCTTTTGTCTTATTAGCTATATTTGCAGATACCTCTGGAGCTTGTGTTGATGTAATTAAAGAATTCACGTTATTAACAATATTGTCAAGGGTTAAAGCTAATTCTGGCATGGTATTGACAAACATAGATTTTAATTCATTTAATATCCCCATAGTTGTCGACAATACCCTTATGTCATTAACGATATTCATAGTTTTCATTCTTTCTAGAAGTCTCTCAATAGCTAATAATGCAATATGTATATATTTCATAAGTTTTCTGACCTCCGCAACTTCAGCTGCGTAGATCGTTGCCCTTTCTCTATCGCTAGAACTCAAAGCTTTAACCGCATTGGCTAAAAGTTCATCATCTCTATCTTTCAATCTCTTCTTAATTTCCTCCAATTTTATTTTTAAATCATTTAATGATGTAACTATATAAATTAAAGCACTTTTTTGAGGATCACGTCTAGAAGTTATATTTAGAATCTTAATAAATGAATCAAAAATACCTGCTGATGTAGACATATGTCATCTCCAATAAATTCCTTGCTACCCTGTAACAACTTTAACTGCTATTGGTTGTTGCGCAGATGATGGAATTGTTTGTATCTCCTCCTGTGGTTGTGTTATTAGTGTTACTAATTCTTGTTCAAGCTTATCTATAAGAGTTGCATGTTTTTCTACATCTTTTTTCTCTTCAATTGCAGCTTGTCTTGCAAATCTCATAAAATCTGCAGATACTTTAAATCCATTTTCAGGTAATTCACCAGATGTATAACTTATTAAAAGATGTGTTAAAGCTTTTTCGATATGCAATACAAAGTTTTCTAATTCATATGTTCTTTTTCTTAATGCATCTTTTAGATTCTTAATTTCAATCCTAAGCTTATCCATATCTTTTGTGAATTTTTCTTTTAATTCTCTATATGCATGCTGAGGTATTTGATTCTTTTTAAATAGCTCTTCCATAGATTTGAATCTCTTCTTCAATATGTCAAGTTTTCTCTCTAGTTTTTTAGCCTCAACTAGCCATTCAGGCAATAGTTTAATTCCATCAACATTATGCTCGAATCTTTCTACAGGAATACTCTCATAAAGAGTATCATTAGTCATGACCTCAAATGATGTTACCTTTCCATCTACATCACTGTAAATTCCTACAAGTATACCTATCTTTCTTCCATATATGTCAGCTATTGTTTGTCCTAAATATGGAGCGACATTCTCTATTGCTATATCCATTTTTATCAACCCTATTTTCTAATTGTGTATAGATATCTATAAAAGGTGTGACATATTTTTCCAATCAATTAAAATTAAATTATAATATATTTATTTGAATGGAAAAGATATTTAATAAAGTTACTAGGATAAGAAATATTATATGAACTATAATTAAACTTAGCTTGAGGTGCTTAACTACAAATCCTCCTATCTCCTTTACTAGCTCTAATAATTCAAATATTTTTGAGCCTGCTACATTAGCCTTAGTATTGTATATTACTAAAGAAACTGTGGTATCTGAAAGATCATTGATGGATGCTTTAATCGCATTTTTAACAGTCCTCATAATATCTTCATTAAGTTCGACTGCATAATAAGGTGAATCAAAAACAGTTCCAGAACAACTATGGTCATCTAATGTTATTACCTCAGCATCTTTTATTCCATTATTCATTGCAATTCTTCTTAGCGAATCTCTTACACCTATTTTTGCATTATTTCCATATAGATATATCAGTGAATATTTTACACCATCACAGTCCATAGTTAGAACCTTGACTTTATTTTCACAGAGTCCTCTAACATTACCATACACTCGTGCTTCTCCATAGCCAGTTTTAAAGTTGTTACACATTTTTTTACGAATTGAAATAGCTGCTACAACTATTGGATTAAATTTATTTGAATCGAGTTCACGAAGCCCTTCACTATTGTGACAATCAACGATAACAGCATCTTTAAAACCATAGATAGGTGTAATCATTTCAGCATATCCCTGAACTTCATATGGTATATCGTCACCCCCTATTATGGGTGTTGACAAAGCTATAAGTACTAGGCTATTTGTTTGGAGAACAAATGCTTCATGAAGTCCATTGTATACTCTAAATGGTTCGTATACAGCTTCAACTTTGTTTACATTAATATGATGATGTATTTTATCTACAATATTAATAGAGAGCTTTCTTGCTTCTGCTTTATTTACAAGATCGAGTTCATGTGATCCTGCACCATGTAAAATAAATGTCTTAACTCCTTTTAAATTAAGAGCTTCCTCAATGTATTGTGGAAGTAAAGTACTTCCTAAGGTCTTAAATGGACCGAAATGTACTCCTGGTACTATTAATGCTATTGTATCGTTTTTTCTGTGAAAAAGTATTGAGAATATTTTGACATATCTTTCTTCACCTAATTTAGTTATTTGCGATTCAAGGTCGTCATCTATACCAGTCAATGTATACTTAGCCCATGCACTAGAAAGCTCAAATACATTGAACTCTTTTCTGTATGAATTAAGAACCAAGTTAAGATATATTGAAAATATTATTGTAAGTGTTAACATAGATACTCGAATAAGCAGTTTTATTAGACTGTACCTGTCAACAGTAATTACAAATAATAACTCTATTAGTATAGGAATAATATACATGAATACTAAAGCTTTTCGTGAATTAGTTAAACCTCTTAAAACTAATAATCCAATTAACGGAAGAACTACATAGAGCATACCATATATACCAAAAAATGCTCCTATGAATTCAATTAAAATACCTGGAGCTGTAGAAAAAATCATTAAATTCAATATCTGTCTTCTTTTCATATATGGTACTAAATACTTTATTACTAATGGTATAAGAGAAAAGCTTGCAATATGAATCATTATTACAAATAATGCGATGGAAATGATGTTTCCTGTGATAATACATATAGATATATTTATAAATATGATAAATAAAATGTATAATGGATACAAAAATGATATATATCTAGATATTCTTGAAGGTATACGTAAAAACCTATAATATTTCAATGCTATACTGTCAAACATTTCCATCACTTTTTAATGATATCATATATAATAGCTTATCTCTTTTATGTATATAAAATTTTAATGTAATGCCTTGTCAAAACAAAAATAATACTCTTAATTAATACTACTTAAAATACATTAAATACATTTTAGCTTATATTTGTATATAATTTGGAGGTCAGAATTATGATGGATGTTGAAGAATTCCGAAAAAAGTTAATTGACTTAGGTTTTGATAAAGTATATGTTTTAAAAAGAGAACCTAGTTGTGTAATTTATATTGGAATTTTTCAAAATAGAGAATTAATTATAGCCATTTCAAGGGGTACGACTTCATTGTATGCAAAGATATTTTTAGCAGATGCTATTTTATCATCTCATTTGCAATGTAACTATATTAAATATTTTCCAATAGGATTATATGTATTCTCTGACAATGTTAATGATCTTGCCAAGAGATTAATTAATAAAGCCTTGAAAATTATTAGATTACAAAAAACTTCATAATAGTTGTTGAATAATTAATGTAGTGGATAGAGTGTAAACCCTTTATTAGGTTCTATTTCTATTCTAAAGGCATTTCTAATATGATTAGTCATTCTCATCTTCTTTATTATCATATATCTTTTTATTTCTTTATTTTTTTCTACATCTTCCATCCATAGATGGAACACACCATCAGCTATATGCTCTAATCCAAAACCAAATGTAGACTTCGTTGTCATAGCATACTGTGATACTAGATACGCTGTAACATTTTCTCTATGCGTTGATATTTTTAAATCATAGCTATACTTTCTAGCCATAGCTGGTTTGTCAGCCCAAAACGCACTTAAGGAATCTATAATCAATCTAACATGCTTATATGGTGTTTTCACACCTTCTTTTAAAACACCTAATATCTTATAGGCTTCATGAATTGCTGATACAAGTGTTTGTATATCTAATGCTGCAAATCGTTTTCTTCTAACACTTTCCGACTCTAAAGTAGATTCGCTCATCTGTCTAGCAATTTTTAAAAGACCAAAGATATCTACTACAACTATTTGGGGTATTTCATTAGGTTCCTTAGAACTTGAGATGTCATATATTTTATAGCTCTCAAAATCCATATTAAACTGCTTTGCCTGTTTAACAACATCTCTAAACTCCGCTTCTGTAGTTATATATACAACAGGATCTCCTGCTTGTATACCAGCCCATGCAAAATGCATACATAGAATTGATTTACCTGTACCAGGTTCACCTGTTACAGCAACCCATGAACCTTTGGGAATTCCGCCATCTAAAGCTTTATCAAGTTCTGAAATTCCTGTAGAAATTCTTGTAATATAAAAATCTCTTCTACTCAATTTACCTTCTTCCTTGACCTCCTTCGATGATTTTTTAACCTCAGTTCTTTCCACATCAATTAATGCCAACTCTTTTTCAAGCTCACTAAGATATTTTTCATCAATCTCAAAATTTCTATTGGTTTTACTCATAAAAGTCGCTCCTATGAAGTTACATAATAAATAGTGTGCTTATTAACTTAAAAATTAATAGTAAAATTGTTGTTTATAAAATTGTTTCTATGACCTCCAAAGAGAAGGATAACAAATTAGATTCCTAGTGAAACCTTGTTCTTAATTGCTAGAATGGAGTTATGTTAACATTATTGATTAATCTTAATTCTGAGTGAAAGTTGTATTATGTTATATTGTAAACTGTTTCTCTTAAATATTTATTAAATTATTAAAGTATTTATTAGTACCACAGTAATACTGTGTCTATAAATAAAACTTTAATGGAAATAAATATGGCTAAATTGGAAGATATTACTATTATAGATGCTGCATACGATTATAAGTACCTCTTATCAAGAGGTTATAACCAGCGACTTGCCTTAGATGTTGTAACTTTAAGGTATTCCCTAAATAAAGAAAAAAGACTATTACTTTATAGATGTATCCATTCAATGCAATATGTAACAAACATTACATCAAAAATTGTATATAATCTTACTGTAAATGATGTAATTGTTATAGATTTTTATAATACTTTATTGACAATATTATGCGCATTAGAGAATTGTAATGTGTATCTGTGTGACGATTGTGTTGCACGAGATTTAAGGGGTTCTAAACTGAAACCTCAAGATGATACATATATATTAAAAGCTTATGAATTAATCCTAAATGCTCTCTCTAAATTAAAACCATTGAAAATAATTATCATAGCAGACAAGAACTTTAGCCATAGTGCTATTCACATAAATCAATTCAATAAATATATAGAGGAAAGAGGTCTTGTAAGCCACAGTATATTATCATTAACACCTGATAAAGATTCTATAGAGATTTCAAAAAAGGAAGAAGCTATAGTCATTTCATCCGATAGTGTAGTCCTTGAAAGAGCTTATAAAGTATTTCCCTTAACATCAATTATTATTAGTAAACTAGGTATACCATTTACAATTAACTTTGCAAAACTATTTGGAACTCTTTGCAATTACTGCTATGAAAACTCCATATAAGCTATACATAAAAAGTATGAATGTTATTGTTAATGGAATACTAAGCGAAAGTGAAGCAAAATCATCACAATTTATAATTAAATTACATCTGCTATATATAAATGATGGTGGAATAATTATAAAATATCCTACCGGTAACCTTGGGATTTCTTTTAAAGCGGCAATAAAGGAATATATTGCTGAAACCAATATTAATGATAATGTAATGTTGTAATTACTTTTATGATACAATGGAAGAATCTCTCTTAATATTAGCAATGCTAACATTAGATAAAAAAATATTCTTATAACATTCATAGGTATCAATTTATCTAGATATAAGGGAGGTGAATATATGCTAAACATTGCTAATAAATACAACACTATAATAGGTAATGAACATATGAATGCCATTATGTAACTAAGACTTAAAGCAGACCTTTCTTTACTCAATCTATTTAACCTACTTCCTCAATGTTAAAATTATGGGCCCGCGGGGATTTGAACCCCGGACCACCCGGTTATGAGCCGGGCGCTCTACCTGGCTGAGCTACGGGCCCTATGTTATTAATTATGTGCTGGGAATTTATGTGTTACGCTTGTACACAATATATACTTTCTCATCTCTATTTATTTAGTGAATATCATGCGATACATACAATTTTATTTAATTTTATTTAATTCTATTTTACCTTTAAACATTACCACTTAAGGTTGTATGTTAAGATATTTAATTAAAGGAGTATTATGTTACTTTGTAATATTTTTATTAAGTTGGTCTGCAATTTTAGTAACTTGTGTGAAATATGTGGAAAATAGTTACACACAAAAACATCGATGTAAAAAAAGCTATCGCAATAGCAGGTTTCCCCGGTATGGGACTTGTAGGAAAGACTGTAGCGATGCATCTTATTAACATTCTTGATGCAGATCATGTATTAAGCATCTATGGTACAAGGTTTCCAGCTCATCTACTTGTTAATTCAGGTGGTTTAGCTGATATAGATAAAGTTGCTATATATCATGCAAAAAGTAATAGCATAGACATATTCATTATAACAAGTGATGCACAGCCTACAAGTGATGGTGATCAACATGAATTGAGTAAATTCATAATTAAGAAACTTTTAAAATATAGTGTGATTGAATTAATAGCAACTGCAGCATTTGTTTCAGACGTTATTGTACCATCCAGAAAGGTTTTTGTAGCTGGAAATAACAACACTGTCTTATATAAATATATTGAAAAAGGTGCTACTCCTCTAAATGAGGGTATAATAAGTGGTATGAATGGAGTTATTGTAGGATGGGCAAAAGCCTATAATATGAGTAGCGTATGTGTTCTTGGTGAAACATGGAGAAGTATTGTTGAAATGAATTATATAGATTATACCGCTGCTAAAATTATAATTGATCTATTAAATAAGGTATGGGATCTTAATATAGATACCGAAGAACTTAGTTTAAGGGGTAGAAACATTGAAAGTGAAATTGAAAACATGTTGAGAACCTATACTCGGAAAGAAGGGTCAAAAGAAGAAAAAGAAAAAAGACCATACTACATAACATAGCTCTATAAAATTTCTTCTATACTTTTAAATGTTAGACTCTAAAACATATTGAATAATGATTATCATTTATATTCAGAAAATCTAGAAGAGATTCTTAATTACTTAAATTTTTCAATTCTTAAACCAGGTTCACTGTATTTTTAATAGCTATACCGTTTCCCGCCCTAGGTCGTTGTAGGTTTTGCTAGGACGGGTTGCACCTCTGCCCCGCACTTCACCGTGGTCACAGACCACTCCACGCAAGGATCATGGGTGCCCTTCGGAAGGTCTACGGCATGACCCTCCACATGTAGGAGGTATTTCCTTACTAGGTTCATAGCACCTATAACGTCTCGGTCATGTGTAAATCTGCACCTAGGGCATCTCATTGCTCTCGGCTTCCACCCGTTCCTCTGGGCACAGCCCGTCATTGGGGAGAGTTTAGAACCGCATATAGGGCACGCGGAGGATGTGTGAGACGGATTAACCAGGACATAGGGAATGCGGTGTTCTGCTAATTTCTCGATTACAACTTTATGTATTCCACGTATGCTAGACTGCTTCAATCTGTGAACATCAATACTGTTCAATACCTTGTTTTTCTCAATAACTCTATCCTGAAAACGCTTAGGTAATTTTTCAAGAACCGCAAGACCATCTTTTACTACATCAAGAACCTTTCTAACTAGCTTTAGCTTAATATCCCTCTTCACATTTCTCTCTCTAAGCTTTCTCAACGCGTACCTAATCCTCCTATTACCGTTAACTCCGTATGTTTTACTCCACCTCTGCTGAATCTTAGCCCTCCTATATGCGTATCCAAGCACAATCTTCGAGAAGTTAGTGACTATTGTTACAGCTCTCTTCGCTGGGTACTCGTATATTGTTACATTGTTTTCATTGATGTCAACGCCGTAGATTTTACTTGTGTTTTCTCGCTTTGCTTCAACATTCTTTGCGAAGACCACGTATAGGTACAGTTTATTCTCAGCTATCTTCCATCTAGCACCACTTCTAAGAGCCCAGCCACCGTTGTAGTATTTCCAAAACTGTGGTTGCCCGTGCGTTATTTTTTTGGTTACTAGGGTTACTTTGGAAACCTGCACGGGCTTCTCCCTCATCCCTTCTTGGGATTGCATCTGGTCGGGAGCGTTCAGGGGCTCCACGTGACCACGGGCCCCCACATCTCGTGTTAAGGAGTTTAATCCTCTTAGAGCTAAGTTCCACGAAGCGACTAGGTCTCTAGTAACTACGTGCCCGGTTGGTAGCTTAACCCACTTGTAGTTAATGAACTCTAGCTTTCCCCCTATTGGTGAAGTTTTAGATGTGTTTCTCGGGTCTACGTAGGCTACTGAAAGCCCCTCGATTAGGGCTTTGTAGTGAATGTAAAACTGTATTCTCCGATATGCCCAGAGTGACAGCTTCTTATTGAATTTCCTAGAGCCGTTGACCCGCGTCCTCAGCTTGTTTAAGTCCTCTAAGACAATTAGAGCGCTATACTCCTTAGCAACCTCTACTAGTCTCCTAGATACGTAGTGACACGAATCAGTGAGAATGCTCCTAGCCCTCCTCCCGTGCTTCCTAACACTCTCCCTTATTCCCCTAACGTATCTCCACTCCCTAGAGTACCTCCTCTGCATCTTTTCAGCGATAATTCTATGCGCCAGTGCTCTCTTCAGCCCATTAAACGGTATAACGCCCATTGAGACCAGGTTTCCATTCAAGTCCACTACTGTGTATGTGATGTTGTTGAAGTTTATGTCCACGCCCATGAGGGTCTTGGACTCTCTTAACTGAACATCTCTGCTGAAGGTTAGGTAGACGTATATCCTTCCATCTCTGTAGCTTACCTGTATCTCTCTAAGTCTCCAAGAGCCGTCTAGGTACTTGTCTAGGTAGCTATACCACTGGAGCTTCAGCTCGACCCACTCTTCGTTTAGAACAGCTATCTTCAGTATCTTGCTGTTCAAGTCTAGTTTATAGTCTTGATAGTCAAGTCTCGCTGTCAGCTTCTTGAGGACGGGCTTAGAGCCCTTGTTCTTCTTAGTAGCTTTGACTATTTCCCTAGCTCTACGCTCAATCTTGTGACAGTGGTGCGCTCTGAATCCCTGGATTCTCAGTACTCTGTAAAATCTCTGGTGTAGCTCCTTAATTGATGGTATATGCTCTAACTTCCATATCTCATCTACAACGTACTGTGTCCAGTCCCGGAACCCCCTTAGGAAGGAGACCAGTGGCTGGGAATTAGGGGTAACCGCCTTGACCTTAGCGGTTACTACGACCCTCATCTCCCAGCCACCAGTAGTATATAGCGTGTAGACAAGCTTATAAGGCTTTGTGAACTAATACTGCTTGGGTGTGAGAATGAGCATTGTCTACAACTTTGAGGGCAAAATCGTGAAGTTTGCGGGCAACCGCTACATCATATACCCTCCCAAAGAATACCAGGAAAAGCTGAAGATGTACCATGGGAAGAAAGTAAAAGTCGTAGTAATAGTAGAACCAGAGTAACGCTTTCAAAATGATTCTCCACCGTAGTTTCCAAAATAACCCAAGTATTCAAAGTACTCAAACAAGTGAATAGCCTGTGGAACTGCAGCGGCACGTTTATCCATCCCTTTTGAGTAGCTATCTTCACCCCGCTTAGCGTTAGCTTCCACAACTGGTTATCACACCCAACGCTCCACCTCTTAACAATAGGCTTGTCGGTGTNGGCTAATCCTTTCCTCTTGAGCTTCAAGAAGCTCTTAAGTCTCTGAGATGCGTCGCGAATAGCTTCGTGTATGTAGTGCGATGGGATATCGGGGTATTTCTCTCTGAACTTCTTGTAGAGCACCTTCTTAGCTCTAGTCCACGAAGTAGTGTTGTTTCCCCACATGTATTCAAGGGCTTCAACAAGCATCTCACCATTCACTCGGTAGATATACATCAGTGCGTCAGTCTTGGTCTTCGTTAAAGGTGGTGATTGAAGGACAACAGTTCTTTCAAGGGTCTTTAACTGCTTGTTCAACTGCTTCCACCACCTTCTTGTACTTGTGGCTACGCTTACCATAGATTCTCGAGGCAAATGAAGTAATTATCTCTATTAGGTCTTCGACCAGCTCTTGATAGTAGTCTTTAGGAGGCTCTTGAAATGCAACCTCTATCTTCACTCCATAAGCTTTGAACATCTCTTCAAGATACTTGAAACCGATCTCGTCAACCTATCCTTGTAAGCTATCAACAACACGTCAAACTCATGTCTCCTAGCCATCTCTATCAGTTTCATCAAGCCCCTTCTATCTTCCTTGAGACCACTAGCAATATCCCTGACTATTTCTATTAGCTTCCAGCTGTTTTGCTCTACGTATTTCTTTAACGCTTCTATTTGGTTTTCTAACTCTCTACTCTGGCTAGCACCACTTACACGAACGTAAATGACAACACAAGTTACTCTAGGAGCTGTTCTCTCTTCAACTAGTTGTCCAAGAAGTCTCTTAACTTCACTTTCTGGTGTCCTCCACCTACCACCAATATTGATTGCTCTCACTCTACCGTTCTCCGCCTATGGTTTTTCTAGGTCTCTGTAGGTCGGCTCATCACGGTTTCCCCTAGCTCCCTCCCCGCTCGACAGAGGAGCGGGTCTCGGAAGCTAGGGGTCACCAATATTTTATCACCTTAGCAAAGCTTATAAGCATTAGAGTCAAATACGTAGATCCAAAAGGAACAGCAAATTCAAGAGAACACGATGAAGTAGTGAGGAAGTATGGCTTAGACAGGCACACAGCCTCGGCGTACCTAATAGCCCTAAAAGCAAGAAAAGACCTACAGAAACCTTGAAAGACCTAGAAACCAGAAACAGCTTCTCTACCCTTCTTTATCCACCTACGGACAGTACGGTTAGCTATACCTAGAGCTTCGCAAACCTCTCTAGTGCTATAGTATCGTTCCACCTCTGCTCTCCAAGATAAAAAGACCTACATAGACCTATAAAAACCTTTACTCCAGAAACTGTTTGCAACCCTCTTATTTTATCTATCTCTAACTAAATTATAAACATCATTTACAGATCTATTAAAGAAAGAAAATCTAATTATATGTGTTAAAATCATGAACCGATTAAGCTTTAGTAATACAAGTTAAAGGTTAAAAGAACAATGTATTATATGCTATATTAAACGTTGTGAACTATTATAAATCAAAGGATTTTAACCCTAGTTCTTGAACATCAAAGCACCTTATAGAAATTATAATAAACTTTTCATAATTTATGAACTAGTAACCATTTGCTAAAAATGAAAAATAATAAAGAATTTGGATTACAATGATTAAATCATTTTTATTAATGACCAAGTTGAGTATAGAATTATATCTAAAATAAGGGTTTCAACAAGTTTTTATGATCTTTTAAATACGTTAAAATTAATTGTATCTATAGTTAATTTACAAGTGATAGTTTATTCCTTTTTCATGTTGTGAAGATTGTATAGGAAGTTGTATAGGTGGCGGAATCCCAAGCTCTCTAGAAAGAAGAGCTATAATTGGTAGATTGTAGCTGTAAACAGCAATTATAAGGGGATAGGGTACAGAGCCTTTTTTGAATTCTTCTCCAAGTTTAGTATATTCATCTTGGCTAATGGGAGTAATAATAACAAGACCTTTGATATCAATGGAGGCCATGGGAGGTGTACAGTCTATTTTTATTACAAAACCTACAAGAAAACTGTTTTCTCTTTTTTCAGGCTTTCCAAACATGATGTTCATATTTATATTTAATTGTTGTATAGCTTCAAAACTATATCTCTCAGCTCTTATACTATCTATTCTAAAACTTAGATTGGGCATGATCTCTACCTCTTAGAAACTATAGTTTTATTAAAATTATTTATTGGTATAAATGCGATAGCATGTACATCACTCCTAGGCGATACAACTCTAAATATTATTCCTTTACCAATTGGTTCTCTATTTATTACTTCTTCAATAATTTTATAATCTTTGAATTCTATAAGATGTGGTTCAGATCCTTCACATACATTTTTCAATAATTCACCTAAGTTTGTATCTGCAATTATTTTATTACAGTTTTCAAGATAATTAGCTATTCTTTTTAAAATATCTTCAATATTCCTGCTATAGAGTATATATGCTTGAAACTTCATAATTTCTTTATCTTCAAGCATTCTTGTTACCAAGTAGACAGATATTTATACTCACTTTTATAATATTTGTTTTATATAAACTTTAATAATATGAGATCTTGAGAATATGAAAGAAGAATATGAAAAAAATGTTATTTAATGTATCAGTTGATATGCTTAAAGAAATAGAAGAGTATGAAAGAAATGAATATATTAAACAAAATCGAATGTTAAAGAGAAAATATCCAAGCAATAAGGAAGTTGTTAATGCTATTAAAAATCTTACGGGTGGTACAATAAATAGATATGTAATTGACGATTTCTATGAAGTTGTTAAGAAATATTTAAAAGATAAAGGGTTCGATGTCTCAGCTCTAAATAAAAAAAGGTTTTGGAGACTTGTAACTAACTTGATAAGAAAAGGTTATATAAAATTCATTTCTTAAGGATCGCCTATGTTAGCCATTTCCAGTATCTAGTATAGTGAAATTAAAAGTCTAAAACATTGTATTACTAAACAATTCCAAGAAAAGCAAGTAAGAAAATCTAAATTATTTAATTAATTCTTAATGAACTTATTTTTAGTATTATTTAAGAATAAGATTAAGTTATCTAAAGTTGGTTAAAATAAATACATGATCTCTGATGTGATATCTTACATGCTATTTTAAAGATTCAGTGAGGATTCATGTCATCATTTAGGTTTATTCAGAGCCCACCACACTCATCATTATATTAAAAATTTCATTAGTTTAACTAAATAGCTTAATATTAATATCGTCTTTAACGGCTTTAAAGTATGATGCTGGTGACGCTGCCCTTAATATAAGGATTCTTTAAAATCCTCTTTATAAATCTATCAAGTTCGTCAACACCTTTAAAAAGAGCAATTAAAGCAACATCAAACTCGCCAGTAATATCATAAACAGCTCTTACATTTGCTTCAGATGAAAGTATCTTTTCAACATCTTCTATATGGGCACCATCAACTTTAAGCATTATAAGGGAATATATTTGATAACCTAAAGTTTTATAATCCAAAACCGCTTCACATTTAGTTATAATACCGAGTTCTTTTAATCTTTGTAATCTCTTAGATACTAGCGTTGGTGATTTCTTTAAAATCTTAGAAAGTTCCCTAACACTTCTATTACAATCTTCAATAATAAGATTAATTATTTGTTTATCTAATTCATCAAGTTCAAAATACGTCGTGAGATTACACCTCGTGAAACTGTTTTGATTTTCATATAAGTTCTTATTAGTTTATTGTTAATCCTCGCTTATCATTATATACACTCACTACTATTTTTATTATAAATAAATTTGTAATATATATTTATAGTTAAGATTATATACCACTTACATATTATAGCTATTTTAAAGATGAGTTGGATCTCCGATACTGACCTATGATGATGCCCCGCAGTGATGATTCTATTTCCAATTAAGGTGTGATCTATTTAATTAATGATATATAGTGTGGAAATATTGGAATTGGGTAATGAAAAATAAATAGAGATGATGTATAGAATGCCTAAGATGCCTAGGTTAATGGATTAAAATATCATGAAAATTTAGAGTATTATTTTTAAGTTATTTAATTTTAAATGTAAAAAGAGGATCGCTATAATATAAAGCAAGTGTTAACAATGATCAGACTTATTGATGTAAAGCTACCTAGTATTATTATTAAAGGCCTTAAAGACAAAGGTATATCGAATTTTACTCCACCTCAGCTAGAAGCACTTAAGCACGGACTTTTAAATGGTTCAAGTATTGTTGTGTCAGCACCAACAGCTAGTGGCAAAACTTTGATAGGAGAAATAGCTCTTGTAAATGCTGTCTTGAATGGTTTCAAAGGTATTTATACAAGTCCTTTAAAGGCTCTTGCATATGAAAAATTCAATGAGTTTAAAATATGGGAAAGATATGGTGTTAAAATAACGATTTCTGTAGGAGATTATGAAGTTACCGACGAAGAATTAACTAGGCTAGAAAAATATGATATTATTGTTTCAACATATGAGCGGTTAGATTCAATAATGCGTAGAAATCCTTCATGGATGAAAAAGATAGGTGTTATAGTTATCGATGAACTTCATATGATTGGTGATGAGAATCGAGGGCATATTGTTGAAATGATTGCTATGAGAGCTAAATCAATGGGTATACAAATCGTAGGTCTCTCAGCAACTATTGGGAACTCTGAGGAAATAGCTCAGTGGCTTGGAGCAAAGCTTGTTAAATCTGAGTGGAGGCCTATCAAACTCTATGAGTTTATTACTTATTCGTTAGGAAGTGGTAAGGGATGGATCATACATATTCCTAAAGATTTTACTGACGCTGATATCGACATACCTAAGATTGTTAATGACGTTACTGAATATTGGATTTTAAAAGCTGTTAGAGAGGGATTTAACGTGCTTGAGTTTAAATATTCTAGGAAAGCTGTTGAAGAGCTTGCTGCTAGATATTCATCTATACTATGTAACAATTTATCTAATAATGATAAAGAGCAGATGAATTTTCTTTTAAAGGAACTTAGAGAAAGAATTGGCGATTTTGAATATGAAAGACTTTCACCTTTAATAAAATGTGGTGCTTCATATCATCATGCAGGTTTAACACCAGAAGCAAGAAGATTCATTGAAGAGGCTTTTCGTGATAGGTTAATAAAATATATTGCTGCAACGCCAACACTTGCAATGGGTGTGAATCTTCCTGCTAGGATTGTGATTATTAATACAAAGTTCTTTAATGGAAAAAACATGGTGCGAATACCAGTAATTGAATATAGACAGCTTGCTGGAAGAGCTGGAAGNCCTCAATATGATCCTTATGGAATAGTAATTGTTGCAAAAGATGCTAAATCACAGAATGAAGCTATGTATTATATAAAGGGTGTTCCTGANTCGTTACAGTCAGTTTTATGGAGTAATGAAGCTTTAAGAAGACATATATTAGCTGTGATTGTCTCTGGTGAAGCTAATACATTATCTAAATTACTTATGTTTTTCTCTAATTCATTTGCGGCATCAAAAATGAATANNACTATTATAGAATCAAAAATAGAAAAAACCGTAACTTTACTTGAAGAGCTTAATATGATTTCATCTAAGAGTATCGATGAAGAGANTATCTTCATACCTTCAAAACTTGGAGTAGTTACTTCAAGACTTTATGTAGATCCTATAACAAGCTATATTATAGTTAAGGGACTTACANATATTAAAAAAGCTTCAGAACTGTATTATTTAACATTAATTGGTATGACTCCTGATTTTTCTGATATTAACATAAGCAAAGGTGTTTATGAATATTATTCCCAACTTATTGATAGCTATGAACTACATGGTGAAATACCACATGAAAGCCTTGAGTTTGAGATAAGTGATCCGAAAATTGATTGGATTAGAGGCTTTATAATAGGCTTAATTTTAAAGGATTGGATAAATGAAGTTCCTGAAAGAGAAATTCTAGAACGATATGGTATTGAAGCTGGAGATCTAAGGGTTATAAAGGAGAATGGTGAATGGCTATCGTATGCAGCTTCCATAATAGCTAAAACTATTGATGCTCCTCGTCATAGCGAATATCTTAGAATGTTAAATGAGAGATTAAGGCATGGAGTTAAAGAAGATGCTCTTGAATTAGTAAGAGTGAGATATATAGGAAGAGTAAGAGCACGTATTTTATTAAACCACGGTATAAAAAATGTGGAGGATATAATCAAAAGAAAGGATGAGGTAGTTAAGATATTGGGTGAAGGTTGGGGAGAAAAGATCGTAAAGGAGCTAATTTCTTCTCAATTCTAAAGATTTTTAATTTTAATTTTATGTAATATAACATAATATGATAATATGAAGAATTTGAAGTATTTCTATATAAAATTTTCATTATATAGAATGTTTTATTATTAGCTGTAACTACCTAAAAATTTATAAATTATCTTAGATTAACTCTTTTTTCTATAAACTAATTAGGTGAAGCTAAATATGTCGAAAGTGTTATTTGCAAGTGCAAGATTAGAAAAACTTGAAAAAGAATATAGTCTTACATATAAGTTTATGAAGTTATTAGATATGAGTCCTTTAAAGAACATCGTTGCAGAAGGCAACATAGTGGCTATAAAGATTCATTTTGGAGATATGCATCATGGAGGATATAGAATAATTAGACCAATATTCATTAAAATGCTTGTAGACTATGTTAAGAAACTTGGAGGAATTCCATT
>Ga0065719_106682_pt1 | contig 27061 bp, 31 predicted proteins | sample GBSCel85sediment_FD_59106 | JGI IMG/M metagenome (GOLD analysis project Ga0065719, IMG submission 59106) | Hot spring sediment microbial communities from Great Boiling Spring, Nevada - Cellulolytic enrichment CS 85C v3 (version 3) | ecosystem: Environmental > Aquatic > Thermal springs > Hot... | reverse complement strand
TCTGGATCAGGTTTTAGTTCTTCAATTTCTCTAATTTGGAAAAGTAAAAAATCTTTTTTTAGTTGAGAGGAAGTTATTTTTTCTTCTAATTCTTTTATTTGAGATACCAAACTTTTGTATTTATAATAAAGTTCTTGATATTCTTTTAGATAAGGAGTAAGTTCTAAAAAGTGATCTAAAAATTCAAGTTGTTTTTCTGAAGATAAAAGAGTATAAAATTCGTGTTGGCTTGTAAGTAGGATTAAATCTTTAGTAAGTTTAGAAAGTTCAGTAAGGGTTACAGGAGAACCATTTATATAAACTTTTTGTCTATTTGGGGAAAAGATTCTTCTAATATGTATTTCTTCTTGAGGGCTATATCCTGCTTCTTGTAATTTTTGAGAAAGTTTTTCTCCTCCCCAGACAATAGCTTCAATCTCTCCTTCTTTAGCTCCGGGTCTTATATAATTAGCGCCTCCTTTTTCTCCCAAAAGGAGTTTCACAGCTTTTATAAGAAGAGATTTTCCTGCTCCTGTTTCTCCAGTAAAGACAACGAATCCTTTATCTAAATCTAAATGAACATTTTCTATAAGTACAAGATTACTAATTTTTAATTCTAAAATCACAAACTTATTTTAAAAACATTTTAAAAAATTTTTCAAACCTCTTTGTCTTTTATTTCACCACTTACGAAGTGAGATAAGGTAAAATAATTATAAAATAAAATTTAATTAAATTTGTAAAATGGGTCTTGACTTTTTATTTTTTTTTAAATAATCTAAGTGGTATAAAGTGGAATAAAGTGGAATGAAATGTTTAGAGGCAAGTTCAAGCATACTCTTGATGAAAAAGGAAGATTTAGCTTACCTGCTAAATTTAGAGAAGTCTTAAGAGTTAAATATGGAAGTGAAAATTTAGTAGTTACCAATTATTCAGACTGTTTGGTTGCCTATCCTTTAGAAGAATGGCAAAAGATAGAAAATAAATTATTATCCCTTCCTTGGGATATTCCAGAAGTAAGACAATATGTAAGATACTTTTTAGGCGCTGCTGAAGAATATCAACCTGATAAACAAGGAAGAATCCTTCTTTCTCAATCCTTAAGAGAAGAAATTAAATTGGAAAGAGAAGTAGTTCTTTTAGGAATGCTAACCCATTTTGAAATTTGGAATCCTAAGGATCTGGAATCTAAATTTAAAGAAACTAAAGAGAACTTCAGTAAGGTTATGCAAATTATAAATCCCTATCTTACAGGAGTAAAAAATTTATCATCATGAGCCTGTATTATTAAAAGAAGTATTGGAGTGGCTAAATGTGAAGGAAAATAAAATTTATGTAGATGGAACTGTTGGATTAGGAGGGCATAGTTCTGCAATTTTAGAAGCTTCCAAACCATCAGGTATTTTATATGGCTTTGAATGGAATGAGGATTCCTTTAAAATAGCCCAAGAAAGATTAAAAAAATATGGAGAAAGAGTAAAACTTTTTAATAAAAATTTCGTTTTTATAAAAGAGATTCTTCAAAAAGAAGGTGTTTTAGCAGATGGAATCCTTTTAGATCTTGGAATCTCATCCTTTCTTTTAGAAGGAAGTAAAAGAGGATTTTCCTTTCAAAAAAATGAACCATTGGATATGAGAATAAATCTTTCTATAAATCTTACTGCTAAGGATATTTTAAATAATTATGATTTTGTAAGTTTAAGCAATGTTTTTAAAAAAGGAGAAGTTCCTAAGGCAGATAAGTTTGCCAAATTTATTTGTAGAAAAAAGAAAGAAAAAAATCTTCGAAACAACACAAGATTTTAGTAAAAGTTATAAAAGAATTTTATAAAACTTCTAAAAAAGATTTATTAGCAGTTATTTTTCAAAGTTTAAGAATAGAAGTTAATAAAGAGCTTGAAAACTTAAAAAATGCTCTTCAAAAACTTCCAGATGTTTTAAAATCCTCTGGAAGAATTGTAGTTATATCTTTTCACTCTTTAGAAGATAGAATTGTAAAGACCTCTTTTAAAAATGATCCCAGAATTAAGGTTCTTACTAAAAAACCTATTACTCCTTCGGAAGAAGAAATAAAAAGAAACCCGAGAGCAAGAAGTGCAAAAATGAGGGTAGGGGAAAAAATATGAATAACAAAGCTATGATTTACAGACCAACTATAGAGTATAACTATAAAAATAAAAAGGATAGAAATAAAGAAGAAGCTATTTCTTTAAAGGAATGGATAAAAGAATTTGTAACTGATATTGTGATTTTTTTCCTTGGAATCTTGGTTTTTGTTTTAAGTATAGCTAATGCTTATAATACTTATCTTCTTATAAAACTAAAAATAGAAAAAATTTCTTTACTTAAAGAAAATCAAGCTTTAAAAAGAGAATATCAATTTTTAACCTCAAGGGATGTTGTCTTAAGAAAGGCAAAAACTCTTGGACTTTATCCACCCCAAAAAGAAGATATACTTAGGTTAGAGTAAATGGGGAAAAAGCAAAATTTTTTATTATTTTTAAGTATCCTTTTAGTTTTAGTAGTTTTAATAGTTAATTTTTCAGCAGAAAGAGTAACTGGAAAACCTACTGAATATAGAGTTAAAAGAGGCTACATTTTTGATAGAAACTTAAATCCTCTTGCTATATCTTTAGAGAATTATAAAGCCTATTATTTACTTAAAGATAATACTCTTTTCAGTTCCCCAGATATTAAACTTCTTAAAAAATATTTAGGTTCTACTATAAATTTATCTAAAAAAGGGGTTGTTCTTCTCTCAGAAGATCTTAGCTTGGAAGAGGTTGAAAATTTGAAAAAAGAAAAAAATGTAATAATTGAAAAAACTTATAAGAGAAAAGTTTTACAACCCTATTTAAAATCCCTCATAGGAGAAACTTTTAATGAATATGGAGTTTCAGGATTAGAAAAGATTTTTAATGAATACCTAAGTATGGGGAATCCTCTTATTTTGTCTATTGATTTAAATTTAGAAAAAAGGGTTTACAATATTATTAGTAGATTAAATCTTTTATCCTTTGGGATAGCTATTTTTGATCTTAAAACTGGTGAATTACTTTGTTATTTAGAAAGTGAAAACATAAGACCTTTTGGTAGTTATTATCCTTTAAACTTATTTAACATTTCACCATCTGAAATAAAAGATTTTAAATGGGTTTTAGGAGAAAATTTAGCACTTAAAGAAAAGGATACTATAAAAATAAATATTTGGCATATTGCTAAATGGTATATGGATAAGGTTTGTGATAAACCTATTGAGCCTACTGTTTTGCGTAAAGAAACAAAAATTTGTGAACCAAAATTGGAAATCTTTAAAGTATAAGGAATATGTTTTATAATTTTAGGCAATAGTTTTTATTTACAGTTGCCTTTTAAGGAAGATAAAATGGCTCTTTCTTTTGTTTGTTTTTTGATCCTCAAGAAAAAGATTTACTAAATAAAAATAAGACAATAATAAATTATTTAATTTCTATGTTATGAAACCTTTAGGAGAACTTATTAAAAATTTAGAAATTGTAAAGGCTTATTATGGAAGCCAACCTATAGAAAATTTNGCACCNTATAAANNTNTAAAAATAAGGGGAATTTCTGAAAATTCTAAAGAAATTGAAGATGGTTTTCTCTTTATTGCAAGAAAGGGAACTAATTTTAATGGAGAAGCTTTTATAGAAGAGGCTATTAGAAATGGAGCTTTGGTAATTATTAGAGAAAGTGATATTAATTCTAAGGAGACTTNCCCAGGAACTATTCANATTCAAGTTAAAGATATTAAAAAAGCCTTATCTACCCTTTCTTTAAATTTTTTTGAAAATCCTCAAGAAAAGATATTTTTAATTGGTGTTACAGGAACAAATGGAAAAACTTCAGTAAGTTATTTCACTAAAAACATTTTAAATTTTTTAGGTATTAAATGTGGATATATAGGAACTCTTTTTTACGAAACAGATAGAATTATTCCTGCCCTTGAAACTACACCTTCCATTTTAAAAATTTCCAGTCTATTAAAAGAAATGGTAGATAAAAATTTTAAAGCTTGTGTAATTGAAGTTTCCTCACATGCTTTACATCAAGATAGACTTTTGGGGCTTTTCTTTGACATAGCAGCTTTTACTAATCTTTCAAGAGATCATTTAGATTATCATAAAGATATGGAAGATTATTATCAAGCAAAGAAAAAACTTTTTAAAGAATATTTAAAANAAGATTCAAAAATAGTTATTTCCTTAGAAAGTGAATATGGTAAAAGATTAGCTGAAGAATTAAAAGATTTTTCTCCGCTTTTAGTTAACAATGAAGAAATTAAAAGTGAAATATTAAAGAAGAAAAACAAATTAAGTTTTAAAATTAAAGTTAGAGACAAAGAATATGAAATTTCAACACAACTTTTAGGAGATTATCAAGCTAAAAATCTGACCACCACTTTAGGAATTCTTTTAGCTATGGGATATAAAATTGAAGACCTCTTAGAACCTATTAAAAAACTTAAAAATCCCATTGGAAGACTGGAATTGGTAGCTGAATATAAAGGTGCTAAAATATTTGTAGATTATGCACATACACCAGAGGCATTAGCATCCGCTTTAAAAAGTTTAAGTTCGATTAAAGAAAATAGACTAATTGTACTTTTTGGTTGTGGTGGAAATAGAGACAAAGGTAAAAGACCTCTTATGGGTAAGGTTGCAAGTATGCTTGCTGATGGAATAATTTTAACTTCAGATAATCCAAGATTTGAAGATCCATTAAAAATTATTGAAGATATTGAAAAAGGTATTAATTCGTCAAAGCCTTATAAAATTATTCCTGACAGAAGATCTGCTTTAGAATTTGCTATTAAAAATTTACAAGAGGGCGATGTTCTTTTAGTTGCTGGAAAGGGACATGAAACTTATCAAGAGATAGNANNNAAAAGATATCCTTTTTCTGATCAAGAAGAAATTTTAAAAATTATAAATACCTTAAACTTAAAATGAATGTAGAAATTAATCTATCTACAGAAGACATAATAAAAGCTACTTCAGGTATTCTTATAAATGGAGATATGGGGATATGGTTTAAAGGGGTTTCAACAGATACGAGAGTTATTAAACCAGGTTATCTTTTTTTTGCTTTAAAAGGTGAAAAATTTGATGGACATGAATTTTACAAAGATGCTATAGAAAAAGGGGCTAAGGGTTTAGTCATTTCTCGTTTCCCAAAAGGGTTCAAAATTGAGGAAATTCCTAAGACTATTTCTGTAATTTTGGTAAAGGATACTCTTAAAGCTTTAGGAGATTTGGCAAGTTTCTGGAGAGGTAAACTTAATTCCATTTTTGTAGCTATAACAGGTTCATGTGGAAAAACCACTACTAAAGAGTTAAGCTATAATATAATTTCTAAGTTTTTCAAAACTTCTAAAAACCAAGGTAATTATAATAATTTAATAGGTGTACCTCTTACACTTCTCTCTATAAAAGAAGATACAGAAGTAGTTGTACTTGAACTTGGAACTAATCAAAAGGGAGAAATAGAAAGGCTTTCTCAGATTGTAAAACCTCATATTTCAGTTATAACCTCCATTTATCCTGCCCATTTAGAGGGACTAAATTCTATTGAAGGCGTTTTAGAAGAAAAAATAAGTTTATTTAAAAATACTAACAAAGATGGGATCCTTATTTATAATTTTGATCAAGAAATTTTAAGAAAAGGGGTAGAAACCTTTTCACAAAATAAGCTCTCTTTTGGATTTGATGAAAATGCAGACTTATCTATAAAAAATTTAGTTTTTTCTGAAAACAAAATCCAAGGTGAAATAATTTTTAAAAAAAGCTTCTATCCTTTGGAGATAGAAAACATAGGAAAATACAACCTTTTAAATCTTTTAGCAAGTCTTTGTGTAGCTATTTCCTTAAAACTCGATTTAAAAGAAATTGTTCCTCTAATAGGAAAAGAAATTCCTCTTTATAAGAGATTTAAAATTTTTGAGAAAGAAAACCTTCTTATTATAGATGATACTTACAATGCTAATCCTGGCTCTGTTAAAGCAGCTTTAGAATTTTTAAAAGAAATTTCAAAAGACTACGAAAAAAAGATAGTTATTTTAGGAGATATGAAAGAATTGGGAAAAGACTCAGAGAAATTTCATAAAAAAATAGGGGGTCTTGTAGCTAAGGTTGCTGATTTTGCTATCTTTATAGGTGAGATGGCAAAAAGTTATGAAGAGGGTTTTAAAAGAGAAACCCAAAATAAAAATTGTGAGATTTTTAATAGTGTTGAAGAATTTTTAGAAAAAATTCCCTTTAAGAAATTTAAAGAAGAAAAAGCGAGAACAATTATTTTAGTAAAAGGTTCGAGAGCTCTAAGAATGGAAAGGGTAGTAGAAAAGCTATATGAGGAGCTAAGCTAATGCTTTATCATCTTCTTTATTCTTTAAAAGATATCTCCATTATATTTAATGTTTTTAAGTATATAACCTTTAGAATGATTTGTGGAGCTTTGACTGCCTTTATCTTGGTGTACATTTTTATGCCCTATTTTATAAGATTTATGAAACAAAAACAATTTGGACAGATTGTAAGAGAAGAAGGCCCTTCTCATCATAAAGCTAAAACAGGTACCCCCACCATGGGAGGTGTTATTATAGTTAGCTCTATTATGATTTCTGCTCTTTTGTGGTGTAATCTTACCAATTATTTAATTTGGATAGTTTTATTTATTCTTTTAAGCTTTGGATTTGTAGGGTTTTTAGATGATTTTTTGAAAATAAAAAGGAAAAAAAATTTGGGATTAAGGGCAAGAGAGAAATTTTTAGCTCAAATTATAATTGTAAGTATTTTTTATTTAGTTTTATTTAAATTTTTAAATTTCTCTACAACCCTTAATTTTCCTTTTTTTAAAAAATTAATTATTGATATTGGTATCCTTTATCTTATTTTTAGCATGTTGGTAATAATTGGTAGTTCCAATGCTATGAATTTAACTGATGGACTTGATGGACTTGCTATAGTGCCCTTTATAGTGGTTGCTGGAGTTTATAGTATTTTAAGCTATGTAGCTGGGCATATAAAATTTTCAAGTTATTTATATCTTCCCTATGTACCTAATGCTGGAGAATTAGCTATTTTATGTGCTATTTTGGTGGGAGCTGGATTAGGGTTTTTGTGGTATAATTCTCATCCTGCTGAAATTTTTATGGGAGACGTAGGTTCTCTTGCTTTAGGAGCAACCTTAGGAGCTATTGCTATTATAATAAAACAAGAATTTCTTTTGGTCATAGCTGGAGGTTTATTTGTCCTTGAGGCATTATCAGTTATATTACAAGTCGCCTATTTTAAAATTACTAAGGGAAAAAGAATTTTTAAGATGGCTCCTTTACATCATCATTTTGAGCTAAAGGGTTGGCCAGAAAATAAAGTAGTAGTTAGATTTTGGATTGTATCTATAATTTTTGGACTTATAGCTTTAAGTACTTTAAAGATAAGGTAGAACCTATGGAATTAAAAAGTAAAAGGGTAGTAGTTTTAGGTTTTGGAAAAAGTGGAAAAGCAGTAACTAAGCTTCTTCTGAAAGAAGGAGCTGAGGTTATAGTTTCTGAAGTAAGAAAATTAGAAGAGCTTCCTTCTGAAATTTTAGAATCTTTTAAAGCACAGGGAGTTCATTTTGAATTAGGAGGGCACAAAAAGGATACCCTCCTTTCAGCAGATCTTATTATAACAAGTCCCGGAGTTCCAAGAGAAATATATAAAGATTGTCTTAAAAAAGATATACCAGTATTGAGTGAGCTTGAAATTGCTTGGCAATTTTTAAAAAATAAAGAAGAAACTATTGCTATAACTGGTACTAATGGGAAAACAACAACTACTGCTATGGTTTCAGAACTTCTTAAACTTTCGGGATACAAAGTTTTTACAGGTGGAAATTACGGAATTCCTTTATCTGAACTTGCAGTCTCAAATATTTTGGTAGATAAGATTGTGCTTGAGGTTTCAAGTTTCCAATTAGAAAATATTTATACCTTTTCTCCTAAAGTAGGAATCCTTTTAAATATTAGTCCTGATCATTTAGAAAGATATAATTCCTATGAAGAATATGCCTACTATAAATATAGACTTTTTGAATTTCAAAAAGAAGATAACTATGCCATTTTACCTTTTAATGAATCTTGGTTTGAAAAGTTTGGTAAATTAATAAAAAGTAGAATTCTCTTTTTTGATGAAAAAGAAAATGAGAAAGCTACAGCTTATCTTAAATTAAGTGATATTTCCTCTGAAGCTCACTTTATTATCAATTTGGAAAATAAGGAATTTTATTCTTTTTCTGGTTTTAGACTTTTTGGAATTCATAACAAAATAAATTTTATGGTAGCAAGTTTAGGAGCAAGGCTTCTTTCTGCAACTAAAGAAAGCATAGAAAGATTAATAAAAGAATTTAGAGGCTTTCCTCATAGACTTGAATATATAGGAGAATTTGGAGGGGTTTATTTTATAAATGATTCTAAAGCCACTAATGTTGATGCAACTTTACAAGCCTTAAAAAGCCTTCCAGGACCTATAATTCTTATTCTTGGAGGAAAACACAAAGGTGCTTCCTATGCTCCTTTAATCCCTTATATAAAGGAAAAGGTAAGAATTTTGATTTTAATGGGGGAATCTCGTTTTATTATGGCTGAAGAATTAAGTGGAATTACTGAAACATATTTAAGTGAAACCTTAAGTTCTGCAACCCTCTTAGCTATAAAATTTGCTAAACCAGGAGATATAGTGCTTCTTTCTCCTGCCTGTTCAAGTTTTGATCAATTTAATGATTATAAAGAAAGGGGAGAAGTTTTTAGAAAGATAATTTTAGAGGTAGCTCCTTTTTATTTTAAAGAAAAGAAAGAGGTGATACTCCATTGAGATGGCTTATTGTGGCTGGTGGAACAGGAGGGCATATAATCCCTGGAGTGGCTATTGCTCAAGAGTTATTGAAAATGCAAAGAGAAATAGCTTTTGTTTCTGGTACAAGGAAAATAGAAGAAGTAATTTTAAAAAATAAACCCTTTAAAGTTTATAGATTAGATGTAGAAGGCTTTATAGGAAGATCCTTAAAANATAAAATAAGAGCTTTTATAAAGATGATTAAAGCTACGGGATCTGCATATAAGCTTATCAAGGATTTTAATCCTCATATTATTTTTGCTACAGGAGGTTATATTTCTTTTCCGGTTGTGGTAGCAGGAAAACTTAAAAACAAAAAAATTGGGCTTCATGAGCAAAATATAGAACCAGGATTAGCAAACAAAATTCTAAGTTATATGGTAGATAAAATTTTTGTAAGTATAGAAGAAAGCAAAAAATATTTTCCTGAGAAAAAAGTAGTCTTTTCAGGAAACCCTGTAAGAGAAAACTTATTAAATTTGAAACCAAGAGAACATTCTGGAAAAGGTTTATTAATTCTAGGGGGTAGCTTAGGAGCAAGGTTTATAAATGAGCTATCTTTAAAGATAGTACCTATACTTTTGGATGAATATAAAAACCTCTTAATTATTCATCAAACCGGTTTAGATGACTTTGAAAGAATTAAAGAAGAATATAAAAATTTGATAAAAGAAGAAAATAAATCCCGTTTAAAGGTTTTTCCTTTTATAGAAGATATGAGCTGGGTTTATGCCCAAGTTGATTTGTTCTTAGGAAGATGTGGAGCAACCACTCTTGCTGAACTTTTTGCAGTTGGACTTCCTGCTATTTTTATTCCTTTTCCTTATGCTACAAAGAATCATCAAGAAAAAAATGCAAAAATTTTTGAAGAAAAGGGTGGAGCAATTTTAATAAGACAAAAGGAAGCTACTCCTGAAAGAGTTTTAAAAGAGATAAAATCTTTACTTGAGAATGAAGAAAAATTAAAAAAAATGTCTCAAATTATGAAAAGTTTTTTTGTTAAAGATTCAAGGAAAATAATTATAGAAGAGATGGAGGGGTTAGTGAAAAATGTCTCATAAAAAGAAAATTCACTTTATCGGTATTGGTGGAGTTGGAATGAGTGGTCTTGCCTTAATAATGCATTCCTTAGGATATGAGGTAGATGGGTGTGACATTGCAAAAAGCAAATATACAAAATTATTAGAAAAAAGAGGAATTAAGGTATATTATCAACACTCCCCTTCTCATTTAGATTCAGTTGATATTGTGGTTTATTCTTCAGCTATTTCTCAAGATAATCCTGAACTTTTAAAAGCAAAAGAATTAGGAATATGGGTAATTCCAAGAGCTCAGATGTTATCAGAGGTAATGAATCTTTATCCTAAAAATATTGTAATAGCAGGATCACATGGTAAAACAACCACAACCTCTATGATTGCTGAAATCTTAATTAAACTTGGGAAAAATCCTACTGTAGTAGTAGGAGGAATAATAAATAATTTTAAAACTCATTCCCTTCTTGGTGAGAGAGAATTTTTAGTTGCTGAGGCAGATGAAAGTGATGGTTCCTTTCTTTGTTATAATCCCTATATAGAAGTTATTACAAATATTGATAAAGAGCATCTAGATTTTTATGCAGATTTTAACGCAATTAAAAAAGCTTTTATAAATTTTATAAAAAGATGTTCTCCAGAGGGAAAAGTAATTTTGTGTGGAGATGATCCTGGGGTGAAGGAAATTTTAAAAGATATTTCAGGTCCCTTTTTGCTTTATGGATTTTCCAAAGAAAACCATCTTGTAGGGAAAATTGTTGAAGATTCTGCTTATCCAAAAGTTGAAGTTTACTATTTTGACAAACCTCTTTCCTCTTTTAAACTTTCTGTTCCAGGAAAACATAATGCTTTGAATGCTTTAGGAGCTATAGGAGTTTCTCTAATATTGAACCTTCCCATTTCTGAAGTAATAAAGATATTAGAAAATTTTAAAGGTGTTGAAAGAAGACTTGATTTTAAAGGTATTTGGAGGGGAGCAATTTTATTGGATGATTATGCCCATCATCCTACAGAAATTAAAGCCACCCTTTCTACTATTAAAGAAGTTTATCCAAATAAAAAACTGGTGCTTGTATTTCAACCTCATCGTTATACCAGAATGAAAGCTTTATGGGATGAATTTTTGCTTGTTTTAAAAGAACCTGAAATATTAATTTTAACTGATATTTATCCTGCCAGTGAAAAACCAATTCCTGGAATTTCTGGTTTTACCTTTTTTGAAAGTATTAAAAACATAAGGACACCTAATCCTACCTTTTATGGAGAGACTTTCGAAGAAATTTTTGCACTCCTTAAAAAAATAGCAGGAGAAAATCAAATAATTTTAACTATGGGAGCAGGAAATATTTATAAATTGCATAAAATGCTTCTTGAACAAGAAAATGAAGAAAGATTAAAAAATGTGGTTTAAGGAATTAGACGAAGGATTAAGGAAATTAAATGTGTTTTTTAAAATTGATGAACCTTTAGCTCCTTATACAAGTATTAAAGTTGGCGGTCCCTGTAGAAGAATGATTTTTCCAGAGAAAGAAGAATATTTATTAGCTATTTTAAAATTTCTTGAAGAAAAAGAAATTCCCTTTTTTATACTTGGTGGGGGAAGTAAACTTCTTGTATCTGATGAGGGGTTTGACGGAGTAGTAATTAATCTTAGTAAGTTTAAAGGAATACAAATAGTTAAAGAAAGCAAAGAAAATATTATTTTAGAAATACTTGCAGGTACAAGGATTAATGAAATTATAGGAGTGGGAATAAAAAAGGGATTTGGAGGTATTGAATTTTTAGGAGGAATTCCTGCAACTTTGGGTGGGGCTATAAAAATGAATGCAGGAGCCTTTGGAAATACTATTTCTCAACTGATAAAAAGTATAAAAATTTTTAAAAAAGGAGAGATAAAAAATATTGAAGCTAAAGAAGATCTTTGGGAATACAGAAAATTTAAAGAAGATGGCATCGTTATTAGTGCAAAGCTTAAATTTAAAAAAATGGAAAAAGAGGAGATAATAAATCTTCTTAAAAAGTATTTAGAAAAGAGAAAAGAAACTCAGCCTCTTTTTGAAAAAACCTTTGGTTCTGTTTTCAAAAATCCTCCTTCTCTTTATGCTGGTGAATTAATAGAAGCCTGTAATTTAAAGGGTTATCAGATAGGATCAGCCAAAATTTCTGAAAAACATGCCAATTTTATAGTTAATCTTGGAAATGCAAAGGCTTCAGAAATTTTACAACTTATGAAATTAGCTCAAGAAAAAGTATTTTTAAAATTTGGAATAAAACTTGAGCCGGAGGTAAATTTTTTAGGATGCTCTCTTCAATAAAAAATTTAGTTAAAAATAAGTATTTTTGGTTCATTTTAAGTACAGTTTCCACATTTGCTGGAATTGTGTATTTACTCTATTTTACAGATCTTTTTATATTAAAAGAAATCAAGGTGTTAAACAATAAAAAAGTTACAGAAAGAGAAATTATAGAATTAACTGGTTTAAAAGGTGGAGAGAGGCTTTTTTCTATTCCTATAAATAAAATAAAAGAAAGAATCCTTCTTAATCCTAAGATTGAAGAAGTTGTTATAGTTAGACATCTTCCCTATGCACTTGAAATAAAAATAAAAGAAAAAGAGCCTCTTGCAATTATTACCCAAAATAATAGAGGCTATCTTATAGATAAAAAGGGAGTTATTATAGAGCCTATTTTACCTGAAGATTATCAGTTTTATCCAGTTGTGGAAATTAAAAATGAAGAATTTAAAGAAAAATTTTTAAATTTTTTAGTTTGGTTAAAAAATCAAAAAAATTATTTACCAGTTTATGAGAATTTAGCTACGATTACTTTAGAAGAAGATAAGCTTATTTTTGTTACTAAAAATGGTATAAAAATCTATTTTCCTCTTATTTCTGAAAAAGATTGGACCTATTTTTACAAAAATTTAGACAAAATAATGGCTTATTTATATGAAAAAGAATTGATTGAAAAAGTAGAACTTATAAGATTTGATTATCCATTGGGTTCGGCATTAATAAAATTTAGAGGTTAGTCTATGGGGGAAAGAGAAGGGTATTTTAGTTGTTGATGTGGGTACTACCAAAATATGCGCACTTATTGGTGAAGAAAAGGAAGAAAAATTATGGGTTACAGGAATGGGGATTGGCTCCTTCAAAGGGTCTTAAAAAAGGAGCCATAATAAATATAGATGAAGCTACTCAAAGCATAAAGAATGCCGTAGAAAAAGCCCAAACTCAAGCGAAGGTTCCTATAGAAAATATTTATGTAAGTATTGCTGGAAGTCATATAAAAACGATTTTTAGTTCAGGTGTGGTTGCTTTAAAAGAAAAAATAGTAACCCCTTCTGAGGTTGAAGAAGTACTTTATTCTGCGCAAACAATAGAACTCCCTCAAGATAGAGTGATTTTACATGTCATTCCNCCAAGAATTTATAGTTGATCAAACAAGGGGGATACTCCAACCTATAGGGATGTCAGGGGTGAGGCTTGAGGCTCATGTTCAGCTAATTACATGTAATAGGTCTAATCTTCAAAATTTATTGAGATGTTTTGAAAATTTAAATTTAGAAGTAGATGGAGTTATTTTTCAAGGATTAGCTTCAGGAGAAGGAGTTTTAACTCCTGAAGAAAAGGAATTAGGCGTTATCCTTATCGATTTTGGTGGAGGGACAACTGATGTAGTGATTTATTGGGATAATGTTTTAAGGTTTGTCTTTTCTCTTCCTGTTGGAGGGGAGCTTCTCACTAATGATTTGGCTGTAGGATTGAGAACCTCAAGGAAAGAGGCAGAAAAGATAAAAATTGAACATGGAGTTTGTGTAAAAGAATTAGTAGATGAAGAAGAATTTGTTGAGGTCCTTGGAATAGGAAATCGTCCCTCAAGAAAAATAAGTAAGAAAATTCTCGCAGAAATATTGGAATTGAGAATAAAAGAACTTTTTGAATTAATTGAAAAAGAATTACGTGAAAAGGTATTGGCGAGTGAAGAAACCTTAGATATTAAATCCAAATTAGGAAGTGGGGTAGTAATAACTGGTGGGTCAGCACTTCTTCCTGGAATGATTTATTTAACTGAACAATTATTAGACTTACCAGCAAGAGTTGGTTATCCTTTACAACTTCCAGGGCTTTCAGAAGAGATTTATCATCCTCAATTTGCTACCTCAGTAGGTATGCTTTGGTATGTGTATAATTTAAAAGAAAAAATAAAAGAAGAAAAAAAAGAGGGAATTATTGAAAAGATAAGAAAAAGTTTGTTCAAATTTATAAAGGGGGGATAAAATAATGGGTATTTCTTTTGAACTATTAGATGAAGAAACTAAGGTTCAACCTAATATAAAAGTAATAGGTGTTGGAGGTGCAGGAGGAAATGCAGTAGCCAATATGATAAAAAATAAATTACAGGGAGTTGAATTCATAGTAGCAAATACAGACTTTAGAGTCTTAGAGCTAAATCCAGCCCCTCTTAAAATACAATTAGGTAAAAAATTAACTAAAGGTTTAGGTGCTGGTGGAAAGCCTGAAATTGGTAGACAGGCAGCTGAAGAAAGTGAAAAGGAAATAAGAGATGTGTTAAAGGATGCTGATATGGTTTTTATCACAGCAGGAATGGGAGGAGGAACAGGAACAGGGGCAGCTCCTGTAATAGCAAATATTTGTAAAGATTTAGGTATTTTGACTGTAGCTGTAGTCACTAAACCTTTTTCTTTTGAAGGTAAATTTAGAATGAAAGTGGCAGAACAGGGATTAGAAGAATTAAAAAAATATGTAGATACCCTTATTACTATCCCCAATGATAAACTTCTTACCTTAGGTTCACCTCAAGAAAGACTTGCAGATATGTTTAAAAAAGCAGATAATGTATTATATTATGCAGTAAGAGGAATTTCTGATTTAATTTTTTCCCCTGGATACATAAACCTTGATTTTGCGGATGTTAAAGCATTAATGGTAGAAAGTGGAGGAACAGCTTTGATGGGTATGGGAGAAGCAAAGGGTGAAGGAAGAGCTGAAACGGCAACTCAAATGGCTATTTATAGTCCACTTTTAGAAGATATTTCCATTTCAGGAGCTAAAGGGGTATTGCTTAACATAAGTGTTCATCCTGATACTTTGACTATTCATGAAACACAGGTAATTACAGGGACAGTTGCTAAAGAGGTGCATCCAGATGCTAAAGTTTATTGGGGAGTTGTTTTTGACGAAAATCTGGATGATTCTTTGAGAGTTACTGTAATAGCTACAGGACTTGAAAAATCTGAAGAAAAAAAAGAAAAAGTTATATCTATGGATGAAAGTTTAAAGAAAAAAAGTGAAAAGCAAAAACAAAGTAGTTTTAATATTTTCGATGAGGAAATTTTAGATATACCAACTTTTTTAAGAAGAAACGCTGATTAAAGGGGGTGGTTATATGATTGAAATTGCCACCTTTGAAGACCCTGTAAAAAAACAGCCTTTAAAATTGGCGCTTTTTAAAATTGATGAAGTAGTAAGACCTCCTTTCCAAAGAGATATTTCAGAAAGTTTGAAAAAAGCACTTAGAAATGGCGATAGAAAAACTTGGATTTCTAACTCCTATAGTAGTTGTACCTAAAGATGGTAAATATTATGTAATTGATGGTTCACATAGACTTGAGGCTATGAGAGATCTTGGAGCAAGAGAAATACTTGGGATTGTCGTTGATGAAAGTCTTTTATCACTATATCCTTGAATTTAATACTGAAAAACCACCTAATGTTAAGGAAAAATCTAAACAGGCTTATAGACTATATCAGGATTTATTAAAAGAAGATCCTAATATGATTGAAGAAGACCTTTTTACCTATTTTAAAGACCCAATATTTATTACTTTCGGATTTGCTATAGAAGAATTTGATCTCAAATTTCCTGCTAGTTTTTATGAAAGTTTTGTCTCTAAAATTGATAACTTTTTAGCTATGCCTTTAAATTCAGCTGCTGAAGAAAGAAGAAGAAGAGCTTCTGCTTTGATAGATTTAAACAGAATTGTAAATGAAAAATATGCTGAATTTGGATGGGAAAATGCACTAATGAAAGGAGAAATAGTAAGGAAGGCAGTACAAAAAGCATATGGTGTTAGAGTAAGAACTATTGAAGAAGAATTTTATGCTGCAGTAGAAAGAGTAAAAGAAGCTTGTCAGAGCTTGACTGCAGAAGATTTCGGAGAAGAGACAGTATAATGGATGCTACTTATAAACCTATTTTAAGATATGTAGATGTTATTCCAACCAAACACGAAGGAAAACCTGTATTTTTATTAAGAGATCCTGTAGGTATAATTGAAGAAATTGTTGTTGTTCCTCAAAATGTGGTCTTTTTGTTACCTTTGATGGATGGCAAACATGATCTTAGAGATCTTCAAGTTGAAGCCACAAAAAGATTTGGAGAGATACGTTCCCTTAGAAGAAATAATTAAGATTGTTAATTTTCTTGATGAGAAAGGGTTTTTATGGAGCAAGAACTTTGAAGAAATAAAAAGTAAAGCTTATGAAAAATGGCTATCTTTACCTTTAAGACCGATGGCTCATGCTAACCAAGCCTATCCTCTCTCAGCTTCAGAAGCTAAATTTTTTATAGAGGATATTTTAAAGTTATGTAATCCTGATTCTTCAAAACCTCCTAAAATTTTAATTGCTCCACATATTGATATAAGAGCCGGAGCAAAAGCCTTTGCAGAAAGTTATAGCAGATTTAAAATACCTTCTGGTTCAAGAGTAATTATTTTAGGTGTAGGACATCATTTAGATCTTCCTTGGTCTGTCCTTACTAAAGATGTAGCAACTCCATTTGGAGTAGTTAAAAACGACAGAGGAGGTTTATTATATCTTAGTAATTCTAAAAAAATTGAACTGTTTCCTAATCATATAGCTCATAAACTGGAGCATTCTATTGAATTTCAGGTTCTCTTTTTACATCATTTGCTAAAGGATGAATTTGTTATTCTTCCTTTTTTAATAGGACCTCTGATAGTCTTTTTTGAAGAAAAAACTAAAGAATTATTAGAAAAGTTTATAGAAGCACTATCTGAATTGATAGATGATAGAACTTATATCGTTTTAGGAATAGATTTTTGTCATTTAGGTCTAAGATATGGAGATCCTTTTGAAGTCTCAGAGGCTCATATAAAGAAAATATTAGAAACAGATAAAAGATTATTAGAACTTACCTTTAATGGAAATTCTGAAGAATTTTTAAATGAAACTAAAAAACTTGCCCCTTTAAAGATATGTGGTCTTTCCTGTCTCTATTTATTAAATTTACTTTTAAACAAAGTAAATATTAAAGGAGAATACCAAATTTTTTATCAAGAAGCTATTCCCTTTGGTCAAGGTTCTGTAGTTTCTGTAGTTTCAGCAGGATATCATTTTTAAATTATCAAAAAGTTTTTTTATTTTTTCTGGGTCTTTTTTTCCTGGATATAGCTCTACCCCACTTGCTATATCAATTGCGTAAGGAGAAACCTCTTTTATTGCAAATAAAACATTATCAGGATTTATACCACCAGCTAAAAAAACTTTATACCCTAAAGAAACTACCTTTTTTGCTATATCCCAATTAAAAGTTCTCCCAGTTCCACCTGGTAGTCCTTTTATATAAGTATCAAGTAATATAGCATAAGCATTTTTCCAAAGGGACAATTCTTTAAAATCAAAGAGGTTATCCTTTATTTTGAAAACTTTTATTATTTTTTCTAATCCTATCTTTTTTCCAAATTGGGGTGTTTCCTCTCCATGAAGTTGAATTAGATCTGCTCCTAAATCAAGGGCATTTTTAACCTCTTCATAAGAAGGATTTACAAAAACAGCCACCTTTTTAGCTTTTTTTACTAAAGAAAGAAGCTTTTTTAACTTATCATTTACATATCTTGGAGATTTTGGATACATAATAAAACCCATATAGTCTAAAGGAAAATCATTTAAAAATATAATATCCTCTTCTTCTTTAAGCCCGCAAATTTTAATTTTAACCATTTAATTTTACGATTTTCTATCAAAATAGATATTTTTTCCTTTTACACTTAAAGGTATACCTATTATTATCTGACCAGGCAAGAGATTTAGTTTTTTAGCTGCAACTCCTATGGTATACATTACTCTGTTATCAATACATAAATCCTTAGCTTTAGCAACCGCAGAACCTATAGCTATTCCCATATCCAAAAGTTTCATTGCACAGATAGGGCCATCTAAATCTAAATTTGGTTTAGGTTGTTTTAAAATAGTATCACAACTAAAACCGCAGGCTCCACAGTTTAGACCTAAGGGTTTTGAAAAATTAACAGAAATTAGAATTATAGCTTCAGAATTTCTTACATTATCAGCATCCCTTTTGAAAAATTTAAAGGCAGATCCTTTTTCTTCTGCTATCCTTTCCATCTCTTCAGCTAAGTTTTTCCTTTTCTTCATCCTGGGTTATAAGCCCAAAAATAAGATCATCTATGCCTTTTGCTTTTGGAGCAGTTCTTGCTGCAACCAAGATTTCTTTAGCTAAGGATTCTACAACCTCCTTTTCAGGGTTTATCTTCATATTCCCCTCCTGCAATNTGTTTTTGCTCTATATAAGATTTTTTCTTTGCTTTTCTTATTTCTAATTGATATTTGATAATTTGCCCAAGGGATAAGATTATTCCTGAAAGCAACCCTAAAATAAAACTAATAAATATTANTAAAGCAAGAGGGATATTCTCTAAGGTAATTCCTGGGAAAAGATGAATGTTGACTTTAGGTTCCACATTAAAAACTACAAAAAATACTATAAAAAGAATAATAATGATCCATAAGATCAGTCTAATAAACATATTTTTTCCCTCCCCAAAATTTTTAAATAATTAGGAGCGGACAAAAAATCCGCTCCTAAAAAAGTTTTTTTTAGAAGAAATAATAAAAACTTAGCATAAAACGATTAACCACCCCATCATCTCCATCCTCTTTTCTATAATCCGTAATAGCACGTAGATATTCTAGGCCTAATCCAAATTCAGATACAAATTTATACAAGAAGTGTGCATAGTACATTTGTTGTTGTAATCTTGCTCCTTTAACTCCTTTCAAATCTGAATTGAGCGGATTATCTATTCCCCATCCAACCCAAGTTTGAAGTTTAGGTATGGGGTTGAATCCAAGTTCTACCCATCCCCCAATGGCATGAACAGGAGTAATAGAGATTATTTTATCCTCGTTTTTATCAAAATTACTTAAAGTGGTAGCGTATACATATTTTTTTTCACTATTATCCCAATACTTAATTCTTGCTGTTTGATCTATACCTGCAGTATAATAACCTCCCAATCCTTGTCCATACCAAAATTACTCCAGATAAAGTAGGATTATATTTTTTAAAAAAAGGCAGAGATAAACTCAATTCTAAACCTGTAGAAAAACTTGTTGTTTTCTTATCTCCACTCAAAGTTTTATAATCTTCTTTATATTCCTGTCCTGAATAGTGTCCAAATAAGGCAAATAGAGCAGGTTTTTCAAAAAGTTTAGTATAATAAGCTATTCTTGCCTCAAGACCAGGATACCCAAAATCCACATCAGGTTCATAATCCATAAAAGCAGCTAACCCGCTATTTAATTTTCCAAAATTAAAAGGTTTATCAAGAGCAACCTGGACCTTTAAAAGATTATCATCAAATAGTTTAAAGTTTTTGGTAAGTCTAATTTGAGTTAATCTATAAGCTAAATTACCCATATAGGATCCAGCTGGAAAGTTTGAAAGGTGAGGATAAAGTTGAGCTATTGTCATCCAGTCATGTCCTGCTCTTAATTCCCAAGAATTTTTTAAAATTTCAAGATAGGCAAGTCGAGCTCTTAAAGGAGCATGTTGAGGGTTCCAAGGTTTATAATCAGCACTATTACTTTGGGTATAAAAATCCATTTCAAATTTCCCTTTGATAGTAAAATTTTCATTATAAGGTTTAGTTAGATCAAAACCAAATCTACTGTGCCTAAATGTAATTGTTGAAGTAGAATCATGTCCTCCTTGTTTTTTTGGTAAAGTCCAGAGTAAATAAACTGTACCTACAGAAGTTGAATCTTGCCAGATTAAGTCACCTTTAATAAATCCATAAAAATCAACCTTTGATTTTCCTGCTCCATACNCTCCTTTAGAAAAAAATCCAGAAGAAATGCCACTTTCTTCCTTTTTTGTATTTTTAGCAATTTCTGTTTTAACTTCTTTAATTTCTTTTTCTTGTTGACTTTTAAGCCTTTCAATTTCTTTCTTTAAATATTGATTTTCCTGCTTTAATTCTTGCACTTCATTCATTAATTGTTGCAAAAGCTTATACACTTCTTCATCTGTTGCTGAAAAATTTAAAGAGGGTAAAGAGAGAAGACCACAAGTTAATAAAAAAATTTTCCATCTCTTCATATTTCACCTCCCTTTTTATTTTTCAGTTCTTTCAAAAGTTCTTTTACTCTTTCTAAGGGAACTATATATTTTCTTCTACAGAAATTACAGGTTACTTCTATAGGTTCTTTTTTTTCTATAAACTCTTCTAATTCCTTCTCTCCTAAAGCAATAAGCATATTTTCTACCCTTTTTTGACTACAGGTACATTTATATTTCAATTTTCGTTTTTCAAGAATTTTTATATTTGGGAAAAGCATAGCCAAAATTTCTTCTGGGTTTTTTCCTTGAGATAAAAGGGTAGTGATAGGCGGAAAATTTCTCAATTTCTCCTCAAGTTCTACAATTTCCTCATCTTTTGCTTCAGGTAATTTTTGAATTAAAAAACCTCCTGCTGCAAGGATTTTTCCATCAGTTCCTACAAGTACTCCTAGAGATACTGCTGAGGGAATTTGTTCTGATACTGTAAGATAATAGGCAAGATCTTCTGCAATTTCTCCAGAGATTAATTTGGTTGAACTTTGATAAACTTCTTTTAGTCCTAAATCTTTTATTACAGAGATAAAACCATTTCTACCTACTGCTTCGCCAACAGGCAATTTTTTATCTTTAATTTCTAAATATACGTTAGGATTTCTTACTGTACCTCTTAATTCCCCTTTATAATTTCCTTCAGCTAATATTTCTCCTAAAAGGTCCATTTCCATTTATCTGAAGGAGTATTTTCCCAGTTTTAAGATCTGCCGAAAGAAGAGCAATTCCTGCAAGAGCTCTTCCAAGAGCTGCTGAAGCAATGGGACTTAATCCTTGAAGTTTTCTTGCAGTTTCAACTATATCTTTGCATTCAACAGCAAAGATTCTAAAATTTTTATCAACAGGGATTGCTTTTATTACGTAAGCCATCTTTAAAATTCCTTAGTTCTTGCATTATCCTTATAGCTGATCTAGGGTTTATTAAATTAGCAGTTCCTACTTGAAAAGCCTTTGCTCCACAAAGTAAATATTCTAAAGCATCCTTCCCAGATATTATTCCTCCACAGCCTATAACAGGAATTTTTACTTTATTTGCTATTTCATATACTAAACGTAGAGTGAGAGGTTTTATAGCTGGACCTGATAAACCACCTTGTAAAATTTTAAAAGGTTTTATACTTATTACAGCTAAAGCTGGATAAGTATTAGCAACAACTAAAGCATCTGCAAAACATTTTTCACATATTTCAGCTATTTCAAAAACTGGACCTACAGGAGAAAGTTTTACTGCTAAAAATTTTTCCCAAACCCTTCTTACTTCTTTTATTAGTTCTGAAACCGATTTTGGATCACGGGAAAAATAAAGTCCACCTTTTTCAACATTGGGACATGAAATATTGAGTTCTATCCCATCTACTTTTTCTTCTTTTAATTCAGAAGCAAGTTCTACAAAATCCTCTATTCTTTCTCCATAAAGATTTACAATAATAGGAACTCCATAATTTATAATTTTAGGAAGATAATTTTTTTTGAATTCTTTTATGCCTGGATTTTCAATTCCTATAGAATTTATAAGTCCACAGGGAGTTTCAAAAAGTCTTGGAGGTGGATTCCCTTTTCTTTCTTTAATAGAAATGCCTTTAGTTACCAAAGCACCAATATTTTTTTTGATTTCTTCAGAGGCAAAGAATTTATCTAAATTTTCTCCCAAGCCCCAAGTACCAGAAGCAAGCATTAATGGTGTTTTAAGTTTTAGATTTTTTATTTTAACTGAAAAATCCAATATCTATCTCCTCTGCCAAAAAAGTTGGACCATCTATACAAAGATGTAAGTAATTTCCTCCTTTTGAGGGGATAACACATCCCATACAAAAACCTATTCCACAAGCTAAAAAGGTTTCCATAACCAAATAGGTTTTTACCTTGTATTTTTCTCCCAGTTCTTTTATTTTTTTAAGCATCAACTTTGGACCACAGGCTAAAATTATTTTCGGTTTTTCTCTGAGCTCCCTTTCTACTAAATCTGTAATAAATCCCTTATATCCTTTTGATCCATCATCTGTAGATATCTCTACAGATATACCAAAACTTTTTAAAAAAGAAAGTCTTACTAATTCATCTTTTGTTTTTGCTCCATAAAAGATTTTTTCAGGGGGATAAAAGCTTCTTTTTTTGATAGCTTTTTGTAAAAGAAATCCAAATCCAGCTATTCCTATTCCTCCAGCACAAATTATATAATTTTTTAGTCTCGGAAAAGGCTTTCCTAAAGGACCTAAAAATTCAAGAATTTCTCCCTTTTTAATTTCACTTAAAGCTTTTGTCCCTTTTCCCACTACTTGATAGAGAATATAAACTACATTTTTATCTACTGCATGAATACTAAAGGGTCTTGGAATGAGAGGATCCATTCTTTCATTAATTTTTATTTTTAAAAATTGTCCAGGGTTAAAACTTTTCAAAATTTCCTTAGATACTTCAATTCCCAATAAATATATATTTTTTGCTTCTCTTTTATTTAAAATAACTTTTCCTTTATACATAACTAAAAAATTTACCTTTAAGAAACTTAAAGCCTCATAATTTTTAAAATCAGATCTCAGTTTTTGCAAAAGCTCTCTAAAAGTGAATTCTTCTTTTACAGGTATTCTATATAAATTACCTACCCATTTTCTTAAATCTTTTTCTTCTGGTAAGATGGGAAGTTCATCTACATCAACTGTATTTAAAAGATAATCCGGAATTTCTTCTATTAATCCCTTTTTGTATTGATAAAGAAATTTTAATAAATCAAGAATATTTCCGTAAAGACCTCCAAGATCTATATTTTCAACAAGTTGTAAAGCTATTGTACTTATTTGAAAAAGAAAAGGCGGAAGTTCAGCAAATCCTTTTTCACAAGATATAGTAGAGGCAGTAAGACGACACATTAGAGGCCTTCTTTCATAAATTTTGCATAATTTTTCTTCAGTTAAAAAGGGGCAAGGCTCTAAAGATTCAGGGATTTCCTCTATGGGTGGCTCTGAACCCTCTTTATAGGAGAGTAAAATTTGATTATGAGTAAGTTTAGGACGGAGATAATTCTCTATTTGAAAAAGCTTTTCCAAGTCTTTTTCTGAAAGGATATCAAGTATATAATGAGCCTCAATTGAAGTTGCAAAAACCTTTTGAGTACAACAAAGACTACATCCTGGTTTACAAGCAAGAGGATAGGCTTTATAGGTGGTCTCTGCATAATCATACAAAATTTTCAAAAGCTGTATTTTTTCAGGTATGGCAAAATCTAAAACTATATTAATTTTACTTACTCCTTAAAAGGATTTTTAAAAATTTTTCAAAAAACAGATAAGTTTCTTCAGGTCCTAAAATTTTACAAATTATTATAAATATTATAGCTCCTAAGGGGATACTTAAAATAATTTTAAGTATTTTTTCAAAAATAAATATATTTAGAATCTCTAATATTCCAATTAAACTCAGGCTTGCAAGGATTAAAGTTAGAAGACTTTTCAATATGAACTTAAAATCCAAAACCCCCAATTTATAAATAGCAATAGTAAGCAAGAATAAAGATTGGAAAACAAGAGACAAACTTGTTCCTAAAGCTACACCATTTATTCCTAATTTTTTGATAGTTAAAAGAATAACTACTACATTTGTAATTACTGCTATTATGCTTCCAAAGGCAGGAATAATAGTTTTACCTAAGGAATAAAATAAGGGAACTGATGTTTTTGAAAGTCCATAAAAAGGAAGACCTAAAGAAAGAATTTGTAAAATTTGAGAAGTTTTTAGGGTATCATAAGATGTAAACTTCCCTCTCTCAAAAAGGACTCCTATTAAAGGATGTGAAAGCATAAAAAGACCTATAGCAGAAGGTATAGATAAACTTAAGGAAACAATAAGAGCTCTGGAAAAGGTGTCTTTAGCCATTGTAAAATCTTTTCTTGCAATCTGGCGAGAAAGTTCTGGTAAAAGTGCTTGAGAAAGACCTACTCCAAAAAGTCCAAGGGGAACATACATAATTCTAAAAGCATAAGAATACCAAGAAACAGCCCCTTCTCCGCAGGAGGTAGCAAAAAAGGTATTAATAAATATATTTATCTGAACTACAGAGAGTCCTAAAATAACAGGAAACATAAGTCTTAAAACTTCTTTAAAATACTCATTTTTAAAATCTGGAGAAAAGGAAAAAGAAAAACCCTTATTTTTAATTAAAGGATACTGAAAAATAACTTGAAACAATCCTCCAAGGGTAACTCCAATTGCCATAGCATAAATTGGATCTATAGCTATATTTATTAAAAAATAATAGCCTATAACCCCTATTATAATAGAAGCTAAATTAAAAAGTCCTGAAGATAAAGCAGGAAGAAAAAATATTCTAAAGGAATTTAACATACCTGCTAAAATGGAAGCTAAGCTTATAAATAAAAGAAAAGGCATCATTATTTGAGTAAGTCTTGTAGTAAGGATAAACTTATAAAGATTCTTTTTTAAATTCTGGTGCAATAATTGAAACTATAAAATCTGCAAAAATTATTCCTAAGAGCACTATGATTATAAGGATGACTAAAAAGTTTGAAATGAGTATTTGAGCTATTTTAAAGCTTTTTTCTACTCCTTCTTTTTCAAGTCCTGAGCTAAAANCTTTTACAAAAGCTGAACCAAGAGCACCCTCTGCAAAAAGATCTCTTAAGAGATTGGGAATTCGATAACCTACTACGAAGGCATCCATGCTTTTTCCTGCTCCAAAAAAATAAGCAAGCACTTGCTCTCTTATAAGTCCAAGAATTCTACTTATGAAAACTGCAATNGTTACTGAGGTAGCTGAATGGGTTATGCTCTCAATTTTTTTCATTATCACTCTTGGCAAAAAGATTAATAGATTTATTATATTAACATATCTAACTTTTTAACCAACCTTTCAATTGGGAGGAAAATTTATGCCTATTAGTACTATTGAAGAAGCTTTAGAGGATATTAGAAAAGGAAGAATGATTATTGTTGTTGATGATGAAGATAGAGAAAATGAAGGAGATTTAGTATTGCCAGCGGAAAAAGTAACTCCTGAAGCAATAAATTTTATGGCAAAGTATGGAAGAGGTCTTATATGTTTAGCTATAACTCCTGAAATAGCAGAAAGATTAGAACTTCCTTTACAACCAAGAAGAGGAATTGATCCTTTTGGAACAGCTTTTACAGTTTCTATAGATGCTAAACATGGTATTACTACAGGTATTTCAGCTTATGATAGAGCTTACACTATTAAGCTTGTAATTGATGAAAATAGTAAGCCTCAAGATTTTATAACTCCTGGACATGTTTTTCCGATTATAGCAAGAAAGGGAGGGGTTCTTGTTAGAGCAGGTCATACAGAGGCAGCGGTTGATCTTGCCCGTCTTGCTGGCTTAAAACCAGCAGGTGTAATTTGTGAAATTATGAAAGATGACGGAACCATGGCTCGCCTCCCAGATTTGGAAAAGTTTGCAGAAGAACATAATTTAAAAATTTAATCTACTATAAGAAGATCTCATAGCCTATAGAATTAAAAAAGAAAGCTTAGTAAAAAGAGAAGTGGAAACTTATCTTCCTACTTCATACGGAATGTTTAANCTTGTTGCCTATTCAAATTTTATTGATAACGCAACTCATATAGCCTTGGTAATGGGAGAAATAGATGAAAATCCTGTATTGGTAAGAGTGCATTCTGAATGCTTAACAGGAGATGTTTTTGGTTCCTTAAGATGTGATTGTGGAGCCCAGTTAAAGAAAGCTATGGAATTAATTTCTAAAGAAGGTAAGGGTGTACTTCTTTATCTTAGACAAGAAGGAAGAGGTATCGGGCTTTTGAATAAACTTAAAGCTTATAAATTACAAGAAGAAGGTAAAGATACAGTGGAAGCTAATTTAGCCCTTGGTTTTAAGCCTGATTTAAGAGATTATGGAATTGGTGCACAAATATTAAGGGATTTAGGAGTAAGACAAATGAGACTTATGACAAATAANCCAAGAAAAATTGTGGGTCTTGAAGGATACGGTATGAAAGTAGTAGAAAGAGTTCCTCTTGAAATTCCACCGAGACCTGAAAATTATAATTACTTAAAAGCTAAAAAAGAAAAATTAGGACATATTATAAGTTGTTTAAAGTAATAAAATCTTGACAAAAGACAAAAATATTATATTTTTATTTTTAATATTTGGTTGCCGGGGTAGCTCAGTTGGTAGAGCAGCGGACTGAAAATCCGCGTGTCCCTGGTTCGATTCCGGGCCCCGGCACCTCCATTAAATTTTTTCTTTTACTTAAAGGTAATTATTTTCTATTTTTAAGTTTAATTTTCTTTCTAATTTTTATAAATATCCCTTCTCTTTGGGCTGAGTTTGAACATTGCCCTCCTTCCAGAGAAATACTTATACTTGTTACCTATGCAAAAATTTACGAAAAAAAGGGTAATTTTGAAGAAGCTTTAGAATATTACAAGGAAGCACTTTCCATAAGTCAGGAAATAAAAGACAAAAGATGGGAATCCTTTATTCTTACTAATATGGCAAAAATTTATGAGCAAAAAGAAGATTTAAACAAAGCTCTTGAATACTATAATGAAGCCTTAAAGATATCAATTGATGAAAAAGACAAAGCTTTCATTAATAGTTATATTGGTGAAATTTATATTAAAAAAGATGATTACCTAAAAGGAATTGAATATTTAAAAAGGGGAATTGAAATTGGTGAAAAAATTAAAGATTCTCAATCAACTGGTATAGGTATGATTAAACTTGGAAGGGCATACTTAAATTTAAAAAATTTTCAAGAAGCTG
>Ga0065719_106619_pt1 | contig 27146 bp, 32 predicted proteins | sample GBSCel85sediment_FD_59106 | JGI IMG/M metagenome (GOLD analysis project Ga0065719, IMG submission 59106) | Hot spring sediment microbial communities from Great Boiling Spring, Nevada - Cellulolytic enrichment CS 85C v3 (version 3) | ecosystem: Environmental > Aquatic > Thermal springs > Hot... | reverse complement strand
TAAAACCCCGAAAAAGCGGACCCGCCGGGATTTGAACCCGGGATCTACGGCTTAGAAGGCCGTCGCTTTGTCCTGGCTAAGCCACGGGCCCTTTTGAAGCTTTTAGATTCAGGACTTATAAAGTTTGTGAGATTAAAGGGTTTCATCGAAAAATATGGAGAAGAATATCTTGGCATCTTCAACCATGTTCTCGATCACGCAGTATTCATTCGGCATGTGCGCTGTTCCATCTGCTGTGAACCAGGCTACTGTATCTTTAAATCCAGCGCTTCTCAGGAAAGAAGCACAGGTGTTCCCTCCGATGCCAATTAGTCTCGTTTTTATACCTCTTATTCTCTCTATCGTGTTTGAAAGTCTCTGCACTATTTCGGAATTTTCAGGGGTCTTTGGAGAGCTGAAGCTGTGGATTACTTCAACGTTTATCTTTTCGTTGTCTCTAATCTCGTGGAACCTTTTTACGCTCTCTATGTAGTCTATAACGTCCTCAAGCCTGTAATTCGGCAGAATTCTGCAGTCCATGTAGCTTATATCTATGCCCGGTATTGTGTTTATGTTGTCCACGTTTTTCTCCCTCTTAGTTGGCTCAAATGTCGAATAAGGAGGATTGAAGAGGTCATCTCTCAGGTTGAACTTTGCATGAAGCTTTTCATCCAAATCCAGAATGAACTTCATCGCCCTTCTGGATGCATTTATGACTGGCATGCTCGCATGCGTTTGCTTGCCGTAAACTTCGAACTTGAGCCATAGAATGCTCTTCTCCGCTATTTCTATCGCATCTCCTTTCTGGGATCCAACGTCTGGGACTAGGAACATGTCTTCTTTTGAAAAAACTTTCTTGGAAATTAGATGCTTTATTCCAAAGTTGCTTCCGCTTTCTTCATCTGAAACGATCGCAAGAGCAAAGGTGTATTTGGGCTTAAAACCTGAATCCAGTATCGCCTTTCCAGCGAAGATCGATGAAACTATGCTCTGCCCGTTGTCTTCGCTCCCTCTACCATAGATTCTTCCGCCTTCAACTACCGCCTCGAATGGCTTCGTTCTCCAGAGCCTTTCATCTCCAGCTGGAACTACATCGAGATGCGTGACAATCCAGATCGTTCTGTCCAGCACTCCTTTTATCTTTGCAACTATGTTTGGCCTTTTTCCAACCCTTTCATCTACTGCATCGAACCTTTCAACAACGTCGAAGTCTTCTAAATAGTCCATCAGAAAATCGGCCTTTTCCTCTTCACCCTCTCCTCCAAAATCCGGAGAAATGGCCTTTATCTCGATAAGCTTTGATAGAAGTTGAACCATTTCATTCCTCTTTTTCTCCAAATCTTTCAACATAGCACTTCCTCCAGTTTCTTTTTGAATTCCCTTATTTCAGCAAGCACGACTTCATCTCTCGTCGCATTCATGAGCAGTTCGAGTTCTGCGATAATGGGGGCTAGGGAATAGAAATCTTTTTGTCCATTTTCAAAAATTTTCTTTAGGATTTCGAGCTTCATTTCTGCAACTATATCTCTTTCGAGCAACTTCTTAATTTCCTTAAAGGAAAGGGCTATCTTCCTTCCATGCGATGTCAGCTTTATAATTCTCGTTCTGCCCTCTAATTTGCTCTCTATTATGCAGTTTCTCTCAAACTCGTTCAAGACCTTTGAAACATAGCTATAAGGCGATTTTAGCAGATTTGCAATCTGCAGCGGGTAAACTTTCTCCCCCCTCTCCTCGAAGGAGAGAATGGTCAGAAGTATTTCGACGACTCTTTCATGCAGAAACAGCTTACACAGCATCGCATCCCCCGGAATATCTCTTGCCGATATTTTTAAAGCTACTGCTCAGATGTCTGCCATCGCAGCTCTTTGCTTTGAATTCTATTCCCTCTCTGCAGAACCCACAGCTTATTCCGAGCGAGTTGCAGAAATTTTCAACTTTTTTAAGCATTGAAAGCCTGATCTCCCTTTTTAGGTAATAATAACTGCCAATTTTTTCCCCTTCTTCGAAGTAAAGTTTTTTAAAAGCATCCTTCAGCCATGGAAGGGTCTCGCTTATCCTTTTGTATGAATCGAACCTTAGCTTAAGGGTTGAAGTCACAACGTGTTCAGGATCGCAGGCGTCTATTATTTCAAACTTTGAATCGTTGAGAAATGGAATCAATGGATCGAATCTTAGAACAGTTGGCAGAACCTCGCTGAGCTCTCTGAATACCTTTATCCTCGTCTCGGTAGGCGGGGCGAATTTTTCGAGCTTGTCGCAGCCAGTTATCGTTATGCTCACAACGCAGTCCATTTCGGAAAGTATGTCCAAGTCTCTCAGTATTATGTCGCTCTTTGTTATGATCAGGAGCCTTGCACCATATTCCCTGAACAGCTCAAGACATTTTCTCGTTATCCCTTTTTCTCTCTCAATCCTCGGATATGGATCAGAGCTGTTGGACATCGATATCAGCATTTTTTCATCCATTTCGGCTAGATCTTTTTCCAGCCTTTTCAGCAGATCCCTTTTCTCCCTTACTTCCCAGAATCTTGGTATGTAAGTTGCGTAGCAGTAATCGCATCGATGCGAACAGCCGGTATATGGATTGAAGGACAGCTTTTCTCCGCATCTGCAGAGTTCGGATTTCCATGGATCGAATGGTTTCAGAACTCTGAAACTTCGCATGCTTTTAAAAATCGAGCAAAAGATTTAAATACTTTCTGATCGAAGTAAGCGAAATCAGTCAGAGGTGTTAGATTTGAGGGAATTTGGATTCGGAAAGCCGCCTGTAAAGGTTGGAGATGTGAGGGAAGTAAAAATAGAAGCTTTAGGAAGCGAAGGGGACGGAATAGCGAAAATAGATGGTTTCGTAGTTTTTGTGCCCGGAGCTAAGCTCAACGACAGCGTAAAAATAAGGATTACAAAAGTTCTCAAAAAATACGGGTTTGCTGAAATAGTTGACTAAAGGCTCTTAACCATCTGGTCTATCTGAGAAATCAGTTCCTTGATTTTTTCTATTTCATTTTTTAGATTCTCTATTTTCGAATACCCCTCGTCCTTTATCATTGCTCCATACTGCGTTGGAACTATTATCCCAGACTGCTCTAGGATTCGCAGGGAATATCGAACTCTGTGTTTCGGCATGTTTAGCAGATCGGAAAGCTTGAAGATTCCTATTGGCTGCTTTTCCATAACTGCCTTAAGAACTTGCAGATGTCTTATGACTATCTCTGCTTCGGACAGCAGCTTGCTGAGCACCATAACAATTATAAGAATTTTGAGTATATAAAACTTGTGATAACCAATCTCATCGGGCTATATCTCCTTGACGTCTAAAACTTCAATGGCTATGTTTGGCATCCTCTTTCCGATCTCTCTCTTAGCAATCCTCTCGGCATGCTCCTTGCTCTGTGCGTTGAAGACTTTCATTTCCAAAACTAGGCCTACCAGTGCTGTCTTTGATACAAGGAAGGCAGATTTAAATGTGGATCCGCATTTTGGACAGTCTAAAGTCCCAACGTTTATCCTAACGAAGCTCAGATCTGGAGATAGCTTTTTTCCAGCTTCTGCAATGGCTATTCTTATCGCATCTTCAACGCTTTTTACTTTCTTTACAATCCAGCCTACCTGAACTGCGACGATGTAGTCTGGCATATCTCAAAAAATGCTGTTGCTATATTTACTTGACTCGCCCCATGCTATATCTTTCGAACAGTTCCCTCCAGTCGATCTTTATCACTGCTATCGTGAAAAGAGTTGTTAAAGCAAAGAAAACTGCGAAGCTGAGTAAATTGTTGCCCAGAAGCATATCTATTGCATCGCTCGCCACTTTTCCCATCGAAATTGCCAGAAAAGTTACAACCGTTTTTCCAAGAAAAACGGCTAGGAAGAAATGAGAGAGCTTATACCTTGCAATTCCTAAAGGTATGTACAGGACATCGTCTGGCAGGGGACTTGCGGCAAAAAGAAAAATGGCAAAAAAACCCCATTTTTTAAAAATTTTTTCAAAAAAATACAGGTTTTCCTTCGTTTTTTCGGAAAGCGTTGCTCTAAGTCCAGTTCCGATGAAGTAGATCACGATCTTACCCAAGCTGGCTCCAATTGCTGAAATCAATGCAATGATTACCATCTCTTCAAGCTTTAAAAAGGGCGAAATGATCACTAGGAAGTTCAGGTATGGAATGCCAACGAATGGGATCGAATTTGAAATGAATGAAATCAAAAATATTCCGGGGTGTCGGAATTCGAAAAGCTTTGTAAAAAGTTCTTCGAGCATTACATCCTCTCCGGCGCTTCTATTCCGAGAAGATCCAATCCTATTCGCAGAACGTTTCTCACAGCTTTTACTATTGCCAGCCTATGTTTTCTGAGCTCATCCTCGGCTTTTAAAACTGGATAATCCCGATAGAAGTCGTTGAACTTCGATGCAACGCTTAGCAAGTAATCAGCGAAGATGTTTGGCTTCAACTCCTCAATGACCCTCTTAACGCAGTATGGCATCTTTGAAAGAAGAACTATTAGGTCCCTTTCTGTTTTGTTGCACATCTCCGCCCTAAACTCTTCCCTTTCATCGCTCTTCCTTAATATGCTGCAAGCCCTCGAATGCGTGTATTGTATATAACTTGCTGTCTGCCTTTCAAAGTCTATTGCCTTCTTCATGTCAAAAACCATTGGCTTTTCTGGAGCTATCTTCAGAAAATCGAATCTTATAGCACCTATTGCAACGATATTTGCAATTCTCTCCCTTTCTTCCTCGCTCAGCTCCCTATTTGATATCAGCTTCTTCACTTCTTCCTTAACTTTTTCCATAAGATCGTCGGCAGAAATGAATCTGCCCTTTCGCGTGCTCATCTTTCCTTCTGGAAGGGAGACGAATTCAAAAAAGACAATTTCTGGTCTTTTTACACCTATTTCATCGAGAATTCTGCATAGTTGCTCACCGTATAGCTTATGATCCGCTCCCCAGACGTTTATAATTCTCTCGTAGTTTTCGCTTTTCCAGAGATGATAGGCCAAGTCTCTTGTTATGTATAGAGTCGTCCCGTTCTCCCTCTTTAGAACTACATCTTTTATGTCCCCAAATTCCACTATCCAGGCTTTTTCTTTTTTTATCAAGCCCTTTGAATCCAGAAGCTCCAGAACTCTGTTTACATAGCCGTTTCTCACAAACTCGCTCTCCCAGATGAAGCTGTCATGGTGAACTCCAAGATTTTTCAGCGTCTCTCTTATTCCTTTCATTGCGAATTCTATTGTTTCCCTGAATTTTTTGACTGTTTCAGCATCTCCAAGCTCATAGCTTATCATCAGCTTCTCAACTTCCTTCTCCAGCTCCTTCTTTTCTTCAAGAAGTCTGTTTGCAGAAATGTATGCATCGGCTATTGCATGATCCTGTTTTTTGTTGCTCAATCCAAATTTTTCCACTCCAAGCACAGTTATCGCCATCTGCCTTCCCATGTCGTTAACGTAATAATGGCTTGTAACATCGAATCCGGCTTTTTTGAAAAATCTGACAAGGGTGTCGCCTATTACAGCGTTTCTGATATGTCCTATGTGAAGTGGGCCATCCGGATTTGCCGAGGTATGCTCTATTAAGACTTTTTTCTTGAAGTTAAGAGAGCCATAGTTCGGATCGCTTAAGATTACCTTCACGGTGTCTTCAAGAAATTCGTGGCTTGCGAAGAAGTTTATGTATCCGTTTACGCTCTCTATCCTTCCAACATAGCCTTTTGGCTGAATTTCCTCGACTATTGAGTTTGCAACCTCTTCGGGCTTTTTATTTCTCTCTTTTGCAATCTTGAAAGCTATTGTTGTCGATAAATCGGCGTGCTCGCTCTCTTTTATCAGCCTTGGATCCGCAAAGCTTCCCAGAGTTCTGATGACGTCTTCTATGAACAGGAGGAACATAAACTCTATTTCGTGGTTTGTTTAAAAATCTTTAGATCATATCGGTTTTAATCAAAACCCTTTCGAAGTCCTCGCTCTTCGGGTTCAGAGCTTCTAATATCGTGAACCTCTTTCTTCTTATTCTTTTTGCATAGTTCAAAGCTTCTAAAGCCTGATCCTTGCTTATTCCTACCTCTGAAAGCCTTACAGGAGCTCCAGCCTTTTTCAGGGCATTCTTCACAGAAACCCAGTTTCCATCTCCGTAGTTTTCTTCATACATGAACTCAAATATTATCGTTCCCAGCCCAACTTGCTCGCCATGGGTTGCGTTTCCATAGCCGAGATAGTCGAGAGCATGGCTGAACTTGTGTTCAGCTCCGCTAGCAGGTCTTGAGCTTCCAACCATGGCTATTGCAACTCCGCTCATTATCAGCCCCCTCAGGAGCAATTCTAGCTCTTTTTTCAAATCAAAATCTCCATTTGTCTTTTCAAGTAGCAGATAAGCCGGAATCGTTGCTATCGAAGCAGCGATTTCGTTGTAGCTTTCTCCAGTCAAATCCCTTGAAAGCTTCCAGTCCTTTACCGCGGTTATGTTAGAAATGAGATCTCCAAAGCCAGAATGTATAAGCCTCTGAGGACATTTTTCTATTATCTCAAGATCAGCTATTACTGCAGTTGGTGGTTTCGCAGCTATCGATACAGGCTTTCCACCTTCCTTGAAGCTTGCAACAGGAGAGGCTATTCCATCGTGAGATGCGGTTGTTGGAACGCTTATAAAGTGAACGTTGAGCTCGCTTGCAACAACCTTGGAGATGTCGAGAACTCTTCCTCCACCTATGCCAACGATTGCATCGACATCGCTGTAGCTCAGAGAGAGGATTATCTTTCTTGCTTCGAGTATGCTAGCCTCGTTTATCAAGATTTTTTCAATTCCAAGCTCAGCAATTTTATCTTTTAGTATTTCAGAAACAATCGGATCCGTGATTATGATCGGATTTTCCGAATTTATTTTTTTCAAAACTATTTTCAGTTTTTCAAAAGCCCCTTTCTGTATGTAAACAAAGGACGGTATTTTTATTTCCATTTGCTCACCTCAGCATTTCCATAAGTTTTTCTCCAGAGCTTGCGGAGAAGCATGAAAAGTTTCCTTCATATCCCGTGCAGAACTTTGGAACACTTTCAACGAAAACAGGCGATTTTGAAGGATCCGAAATGTAAACTGGAACATATCTGGAAGATATGAACTCATAGGCTTCTTTTTTTTCCTTAAAAAACCTTTTGAACTCCATGCACTTCGGGCAGTAGGGAGAGCTTATGAAGAGAAAAATTTCCTTTCCGGTTTTCTTAGACTCTTCTAAACCTTTTTCAAAGCTATACCAGCCTTCCATTTCTCCTTCGCTCATCAGAAAGGCTGCGATAAGGGCGAATGCGATGATCAGTAGCACCGCATATGCGTAGCGCATGCAGAAAGTTGGAAAGGGAGATATCAATTTTTCGAGAAATTTTTTTAATTGGCCGGTTATAATTGATTGTGCGCATATACGTTTTAGACACTGGAGCAATCTTGAAGAGAAAGCTCGTTTACGAGAACATGGTCACGATTCCTGAAGTTGTTCAGGAGGTAATCGATGAGAGCTCGACGATTTACCTAAGCGTTAAGGATCTCAGAATCGAGAGTGCGAGTGAGAAGAATCTGGAATTCGTTAGAAAAGTCTCGAAGAAAACTGGGGACATATACAGGCTTTCTGAAACAGATTTAAAGCTTTTGGCAAAGGCGATCGATGAAAGAGAGAAGGGAAATGAAGTTGTGCTCGTGACCGATGACTATTCGATACAGAACGTCGCAATGGCTCTTGGAATAGATTTCGAGAACGTCGTTCAGGAAAAGATAACGAAAGGTTTTAAGTGGGTGAGAGTATGTAGAGGTTGCGGGAGGAAGGTTTCAGAAGAAACCTGTCCGATATGCGGTAGTGAAACGGTGTTGAGGAGGGTGAAAAGATGAGGATAGAAAGTTTGGTGGAAAAAGCTAGAAGACTCAGAGAAAAAGGTTTAACGACAGAGGAGATTGCAGATGAGCTGAACGTTTCTTTTGAAACTGCAATGTGGCTTTTAACGAGAGCAACAGAAACGCCTCCCTCGGACATCTATGTCGAATGGAAGAACCTTTCAAAGCCTTCAAGGCTCAGGCTAGTTGCCCTAGCCCTTTCTGATATGATAATGGAGAAATACAGCGATGTCGATGTCGTTGTGGGAATAGCCACGAGCGGAATTCCATTGGCTGCAATGGTGGCTGAAGAGCTTTCGGCAGAGCTTGCAATATACTATCCTAGGAAGTCTAGAGAAGAAGTAAGAGAAGGGACTTTCAGCGAGAACTTTGCAAGCGTTGAAGGAAAGAACTGCGTTATAGTCGATGACGTGATCTCAACTGGCAGGACGATTTCCGAAGTAGTCAAAGTTATCTCGGCTAACAACGGAAAGGTTCTCTGCGTTGCGGTTATAGCGAACAAAGGTGGAAGGGTTGACGTTCCAGTTCTGAATCTGCTCAAAATTACGAGAATATGAGCATAACAGTTATCATTCCAACGCTCAACGAAGAAAAGGGGATTGGGGAAGTCGTTGAAAGCTTTAAGAGGCTGGGTTTTGAAGTTCTCGTGATAGATGGGAACAGCAGGGATAGAACGAGAGAGATAGCTGCAGAAAAGGGGGCAAAAGTTGTTCTGCAGACTGGAAAGGGAAAGGGAAATGCGATAGCTGAAGCTTTTAGAATCGTAGAAAGCGATATAGTCGTTTTAGTCGATGGAGATGGAAGCTATTCGGCCGAAGATGTCTGGAAGCTGATAGAGCCAATAGAAAAGGGAATTGCGGATCACGTCGTTGGAAACAGATTCTTTTCATATGAAAAGGGAGCTTTTACAAGGCTAAATCTGCTTGGAAACAAAATCTTGAATCTATTTTTTAGATTCGCATATGGCGTTGACCTAAAGGATATTCTGTCGGGCTATAGGGCTTTGAAAAGAGATTTATACAAGAGCATCGAAATAAGGAAATCTGGATTTGAAGTGGAAGCGGAGATAACAGTGGAAACCCTCGCAAAGGGCTTCAGAATAATGGAGGTGCCGATAAGTTATAGAAAAAGGGAGGGAAAGACCAAGCTTCGCCCTTTGAGGGATGGAATAAAGATTGGAAAGACAATATACGAGCTGATTGGAAAATACAGCCCTGCGAGATATCTCTACATATTCGGATTTTTGCTCCTTGCTCTTGGAATCCTCACTGGAATCTACGTTGTTTATGCGTGGTTCAAGGCAGTTTCGCATTACATGCTGGCTCTGCTGACAGTTCTGTTTGTTCTGACAGGCGTTCAGTTCATAGTGTTTGGTCTAATAGCAGATCTGATCTTCAGGACAACGCTTGAAGTTAGGAGAGAGATAAAACAAATTTTTAATAAGAAATTATGATAATAACTCTGCTGACAGATTTCGGCGACTTTTATCCAGGAGTCATGAAGGGAGTAATTCTGAGCATAGCTCCGGAAGCTAAAATAGTTGACATAAGCCACAGTGTTGAGCCTCAGAATGTTTTTCAGGGCGCCTTTCTTCTTTACCACTCTTACAAGTTCTTCAAGAAAGCAATTCACGTTGCAGTAGTTGATCCGGGAGTTGGCGGAAAAAGAAAGGCTATAGTTGTTCAAACTAGGAATCATTACTTCGTTGCCCCGGACAACGGAATAGTTTATCCCTCTGCAGCGGAAGATGGCATTGTAAAGATTTTTGAAATAGATTACAAGATATCAGAGCTCGTTGGCCATCTTTCGAATACTTTCCATGGCAGAGATGTATTCGCTCCTTGTGCAGCCCTTTTGCTGAAGGGAGATTTCAGGTATCTCAGGGAAATAAATGAGATTAAAAGGCTGGATCTCTTCGACTATCGAAGAACTGGAAGAACTTTGATCTGCAGAGTAGCTTTTGTGGACAGATTTGGGAACATCGTTACAAATGTTCCGGCCAAGGCTGTTGAAGGAGTAAAGCTTTTTAGGGTCTCCGATNTAATATTCCCAATGGTGAAGACATACGAGGATGTAGGATTGGGAGAACCCTTGGCTCTTATAGGCAGTTTTGGAACCCTTGAGCTGAGCATAAGGGAAGGAAATGCATTTGAGCTTTTGAAGCCCAAAGAGAAAATAGAACTGGAGGTGCTCGAATGAACGAGAAGATACTTGCAAAGATGATAGAAGCTGTGAACAGACACATGCCTGCGGTTACGAAAAGCCTTGAGGAGATGCTGAAGGAAAAGGATCCGACCATACTGGCAAAGGACGGAAACGAATACTACATAGAGCCCAAGGAGCTGGAATTCATAGCAAGCTTTCTAGATGAAGAAGAAAGAAAGAGGTTCAGGATTCCGATAATAATCGAAATGTGCGACATAGGCGGAGAAAGGGTAGTTTTTATAAGAGATAAGTTGCATGCGGAGTTCATAAAGAGGGCATTCGGTTTCGACAGATTTGTGAACAACAGCTTAATGCTTTATCTGCACGAACTTCCGTCTATAAGAAGAAAGCTTAGAACGGCTTCTCAGGTGATGTTCAGGGTGGAGTTATGAGCCTTTTTGGAACAAATGGCGTAAGGGGAATTGCAAATGAAGAACTTACTCCGGAAATGGCCCTTGATCTTGGAAGAACAATAGCAACCCTTAAGCCGGGAAAAATAGCAGTGGCCTGCGATACNAGGATTTCGAGCTTCATGTTCAAATCGGCTGTTCTTGCCGGAATAATGTCGGCTGGAAGCGATGCAGTAGATCTTGGAATTGCTCCAACGCCTGCTCTGCAGTATTATGCAAAGAGAAAAAGAGTTGCTGCAGTCGCAGTCACAGCAAGCCATAATCCGAGAGAATACAATGGAATAAAGTTCATACAGGAAAATGGTGCCGAGTTCTTCAGAGAGATGGATGAGGAGAGCGAGAAAATTTATCTGAGCAAAAAATTCAGAATTGCAAAGTGGGACGAAGTTGGATCTCTGCTAAAAGATGACTGCATAGAGATGTATATAGATGCAATAGTTGAAAGTGTCAGCTTGGACAAAGGCTACAGAGTTGTGGTTGACTGCGGAAACGGGGCGACTTTCCTTACAAGTCCGGAAATTATAAAGAGGCTCGGATGTCAAGTTTTCAGCATAAACTGCCATCCAGACGGAGGATTTCCATGCAGAAATCCAGAGCCCACAGAAAAAGAGCTGGATCTGCTAAAAAAATCTGTCATAAACTTCAAAGCTGACTTCGGCGTTGCCCACGATGGCGATGGGGACAGAGCTGTTTTTGTAGATGAAAGGGGAGAATTTGTTCCAGAGGACGTGATGCTTGCCTTGATGGCGAAATACTACGTGGAGAAGAACAAGGGAGGAATAGTTGTTACTCCAGTTTCATCTTCCCGTTGCGTAGAAGATGCTGTCAGGGAAGCTGGAGGAGAAATAGTTTACACAGCAGTCGGCTCTCCAGTTGTTGCGAAGGTCATGCTTGAAAAAGAAGCTATTTTTGGCGGAGAAGGAAATGGGGGCTTCATTTTTCCAGAGCATCTGCTTGCAAGAGATGGAGGAATGGGAATTGCAAAGGTTCTCCAGCTGATCGACGAAACTGGGAAAAAGCTCAGCGAGTTAGTGGCCGAGATTCCTAGGTATCATATGATAAAGGGAAAGATCGAGTGCAGAGAAAAAGAAAGGGTTCTTTTGGGGCTGAGAAAGATGTATCCTGATGCAAACCACATCGATGGCGTTAGGATAGATTTAGAAGACGGCTGGATCCTTATAAGGCCTTCAGGGACGGAACCGATAGTCAGGATTTATGCGGAGGGCAGAACAAAAGAAAGGGCTGAAGAGCTATACGGCGAGGGCTTGAAAATACTGAAAAGATTGATGTAGTGGAGACTTCCGGGGCTAAACGAACATAACTCCCTTCAAGTCCGGGATTACTGTAGACTTCTTGAGCACTTTTTCAACTGCCTTTAAGAAATCCTGCATTGTGACCTTTACTCTTTCTTCTCTTATCGCGAACATCCCGGCTTCAGTGCAAATAGCCTTTATATCCGCCCCGCTTGCCCCTTCTGTTATCCTTGCAAGCTCCTTGAAGTCAACGTCTTCGGCAAGCTTCATTCTTCTCGAATGTATTTTGAATATCTGTATTCTCCCTTCATAGTTCGGCAGAGGGACTTCTATTATTCTGTCAAATCTTCCCGGCCTGAGTATTGCTGGATCAAGTATGTCTATGCGGTTTGTTGCTCCAATTACCTTTACATCTCCTCTTGGATCAAAGCCATCCAGCTCAGCTAGCAGCTGCATCATCGTTCTCTGAACTTCTCTGTCTCCGCTCGTATCGCTGCTGATCCTTCTAGCAGCTATTGCATCGAGCTCATCTATGAAAATTATGCTTGGCGCTTTTTCCTTTGCAAGCTGGAAGACTTCCCTTACAAGCCTTGCCCCTTCGCCGATGAACTTCTGAACAAACTCGCTTCCAACGACTCTTATAAAAGTTGCCTTTGTCTGATTTGCCACGGCCTTTGCCAGCAGTGTTTTTCCAGTTCCAGGAGGACCATAGAGGAGAACGCCTTTAGGCGGTTCAATTCCCACTTCTTTGAATAGTTCTGGTTTCAGCATTGGGAGCTCAATTGCCTCTCTTATTTCTTCTATCTGATGATTAAGACCGCCTATGTCTTCGTACGTAACGTTTGGCCTCTCTTCAACTTCAAAGCCATATACCATCGGATCCTTCGAGGATGGCAGTATGTTGACAACTGCAAGCGTTTGCTGATTCAACGCAACTCTCGTTCCCGGCTTTAAATCCTCAGGATTTATGAACTGGGACGTGTAAACGACAAACTTTGGCCCAGTAGAGCTTCTAACAACAACCCTTCCATCTTCAAGGACATCTGAAATCGTTCCAACGAGGAGAGGGGGTGATCTTAATCTTTCTATTTCGCTCTTTAACCTTCTAACCTCCCTTTCATACCTGAGCCTTTCACTTTCTATGAACCTCTTTTCATCTTCAAGCCTTCTATAAAGTTCCCTAAGCTTGTAATACTCCTCTTCAAGTTTCTTCAACTTTTCAATAAGGAAATTCAGATCCTCTGTCATCGCTATCCCCGGAAGTCTCCAAATAATTATATATCCTCTAACTATATGAATTTTGCTGGTGGTAGCATGAACTGCGAAATATGTGGAAAGAAGATAAGGCCTCCCGGCTACAGAATAGTTGTCGAGGGGGCTGAGGTAAGGGTTTGCGCTTCGTGTAAAAAATACGGAAGCGAGATCTCGATTGCAAAACAGGCGGAGGTAAAGAGGATCGTTATAAAGAAAAAGAAACCGCAGACAAAAGTTGAGTTTAAAGAAGAACTCGTCGAAAACTTCAATTTGATAATAAGGGCTGAAAGGGAGAAGAGAGGCTGGAGTCAGGAGCAGTTAGCGAAAAAGATTCAGGAAAAGGAGTCTTTAATAAAGAAGATAGAGAACGCTGAAATAACCCCTGATCCCAAAGTTGTGGAGAAGATCGAAAAGCTTTTTGGTATAAAGCTTAGGGAGACAGTTCAAGAGGTAAAGATTTCAAGAAGCTCGCAGGCAGAAGTTACGCTCGGAGACGTTGTAGTTGTCAGGAAGAAGGGATGAGCATGTATACTTTCGTCTACATAACTGCTAGCTCGAGGGAAGAAGCGGAAAAGATAGCGAAAGCTGTGCTTGAAAGAAAACTTGCCGCTTGCGTTAACATTTTTCCAGTGAAATCTTTCTTTTGGTGGGAGAACAAGATAGAAGAAGCAGAGGAGTATGGAATGATAGTGAAGACAAAGACTGAAAAGTTCTCTGAACTTAGAGATTTTGTCAAAAGCATTCACAGCTATTCAGTCCCATGCATATGCTCCATTCCTGTCGATAGGGGCTTGAGAGAGTTCTTGGACTGGATAGACAAGACCGTGGAATGAAGGGACTTGAGGTTTACTACGACGAAAAAACCTGGAATATTCTGAAGTCCAAAAGAGAGAAGGCGAAGATATTGATGGAATGTCTTGCGAGGAACAACATATCGAGCATTCTTTACGGCAGCGTTGCCAGAGGAGATGTGAATGAAAAGAGCGACATCGACATCTTCATTCCACAGCTCATTCCATCTTTTAGAATCGAATTAGCTCTCGAAAACTTCGATTTTTTTGAGAAGAGAATAGTCCAAGCAACTCCCAACTATGCTATAAAAGGAGAAATAGTGATCGATGAGGAAACAGTTGTTAGCTTTCCCCTTGTAAAGATGAAGGAAAGGGAGCTGGATTTTTACAGATTCGGAGGCTGCATAAGTTACGAAGAACTGCTGGGAAACAAAAGAGTTCCCGGAGTTGACAAAAGGCTCATGCTAATAATCCCTTTAGAAAACGGGCACAGAGAGATAGCTGTGCAGGAGCTGCATCCGAGTTCTGTTGCGAAGATTTTAAATGTTTCCGTCGACATCGTTCTTGAAAGGATGAGAGTCCTTGGCAGAAGAAGAGAAGTCGGGAGAACCGGAATCTATCTTTGCGAGAAGATTTCGCTTAACGAGAGCTTTGAATCTGCGCTTGCAGACATAGCATTAAGGGATCCGATCGTCAGAAGAAGGGTCAGGGAATAGCTTTTTCTGAGTGCTTTTATCTATTCCAAGGTATTCTGCTGCGCATTTTCTAACTTCTTCCACGAATTCCTTCTTTGTGTAAACCCCAAGCTTCCAGTTCTCGATCCAAGAATTCCTGAGCGATTTGACTATGGTGGAGACTTCTTCGATCCTCTTGATCCTATTTCCCACTTCAACCCTTATTGCGAATTCCCTGAGCTCTTCGAACTCGGGAATGTCTACTATTACGTATCTTTCGTCAATTCCCGCCATCTCTGCGATTTTTTTCTCGACCTTTCTTTCCTTCATTTTCTTGATCTCCTTTAAATCAACGCTTTCTTTTCCAACATACACAGCCCTTTTGAAAAGCTTTCTATTTCTCAGCATTGAGTAAAATTCGGGTTCATGCAGCTTCAAAATCATCATCGCTTCGCAGTCGTCGATTTCAAAAAGCTTTTCCAGTTTCAGCTTGCTGTCGATTATCCTTTCCATGGCTCTTTCGAACATCTTTGTGGCAATCCTGCAGACGTGATGGTAATAAACTGCGGGATACATCAGAAAGCGGGAAATAAGCATGGATTCAACAGCCCTTATTCCTCCCTCTTCAACCACTAAGCCATCCTTGAACTTTATCTTTTCCATCAGCCTAGAAATGTCGAAGATTCCATAAGCTACTCCTGTATAATGTGAATCTCTCACTAGGTAATCCATTCTGTCAACGTCAACGTCTCCTGAGACTATGGATTCAACTTCTCCGGAAATTATCTTCTTTATTTCAGTCAAGCTGAATCCAAGAGAGTCTAGCTCTTCCTTCAGTTCCCCCTTTATCGCCATCTCTATGTTCTCATGCCCCATCATGCGATCTTTTAGCAAGCCTTCACAGCTGTGGGAGAATGGAGGATGGGCTATGTCGTGCAGAAGAGCCGAAATTATTACCTCCCTGCCGAGTTTCAGTTTTTCTGAAAGCAATTTAGCCAGATGCATCGTTCCAATGCAGTGCTCGAACCTGGTATGATTCGCTCCCGGATAAACGAGATATGCAAAGCCAAGCTGTTTAATTCCCCTAAGCCTTTGAAACTGCGGAGTATCGATCAATCTTATGACATCTTCTTCCAGCTTTATCAATCCGTGAATGGGATCTTGAATTGTCTTATACACAGAAAGGGTAAGAAAAGACTATAAAAATTCTTCCTAACTGATCCCGTGGACATCGGAATAAAAGGCTTTTTGACGAAAACACCCGGAATGGGCGGGGAGATCAAGAGAAGCCCGGAAGATTTCTACGTAGAAGAACTGATCGATCTAAATCTTGGAGACGGAAACTACTGCATTTTAAGGGTGAAGAAGAAGAACTGGGACACACTGAGATTTGTCAAACAGCTTTCGAAGGTTCTTGGAATAAGCCAGAAGAGGATTTCATTTGCAGGAACAAAGGATAAGAGGGCTGTAACAGTTCAGTATTTTTCGATAAAGGACGTTAAAGGGGAGAGCATTTCAAAAATAAGCATAAAGGATGCGGAAATAGAGTTTTTGGGATACTCAAGGAGAGAAATAGAGCTCGGAGATTTAATAGGGAACCTCTTCAGAATAAGGATTCATGGTTGCAGAGATGGAGAAATATTTTCCAAGACTTTGGAGGAGCTAAAGGAAAAAGGTGTTCCGAATTTCTTCGGAGAGCAGAGGTTTGGAAATCGCAGAATAACCCATGAAGTTGGGAAGCTCATTCTTCAAAAGAATTTCGAAGAAGCCTTTTGGACCTACGTAGCCAAGCCGAGCTGCGTTGAGAAGGAAGAAATAACAAGGATAAGAAGGGATCTATGGAACTCAAGGGATCCTCTAGTTGGATTAAGAGAACTTCCAAAAAGCTTAACTTATGAGAGAACTCTGCTACAGAAGTTAAGGGAAGGGATGAATGAGAAAGAGGCTCTGCTATCTCTTCCAAAGAGTCTCAAGATGATGTTCGTTCACGCCTATCAATCTTATCTTTTCAACAGACTGCTTTCCAAGAGGATAGAAGATTTCGGATGCCTTAAGACCATAACAGAAGGAGACTGGGCCTGCTATTTGACCTTTAAAACCAAGAAGCCAACTTTTAGCGATTTCAGCAAAGTTGCCGTAAATAGAAAAAGGGTCGAATTTCTCATGAGCAAGGGTTACGCCACTCTAGCTTTGCCGTTGATAGGCTACGATACAAAGCTTGAGGGCTGGAATAAGATCGCAGAAGAATTCCTTGCTGAGGATAACATTTCAATTTCGAGCTTTAAAAATGAGTATAGGGAGTTCTCTTCAAGCGGCTCATTCAGAAGCGCCGAGATCCCCATTCACATAACCGAACTCAGTTTTAAAGACGATCTTTTCGAATTTTACCTTCCAGCTGGTTGCTATGGGACGATCTTCCTGAGGGAATTTCTGAAAATCTATTAGCCCCGATTTCGCAGTCTTGAAATTTGGGGGATACCAGAAGAAATCCATCGACGCATGGAAAAAGGGGAAGGTCGATCTGCAAAATCCGAACAACTGGATAGCGATCTACACTCCAGTAGTTTTGGAAAATTACAGTTCTTTATTGAATATAAGGCTAGATTTGAAGGATTGCTCTTTGAATACGTCAATCCCCAGAGCAATTCAGGCTTGTGCCCGATTTGTGGTGAAAAGCTGGCACAGAGTGCCCTCGATGAGTCCGGGTGGAGAATAGGAGCTGCGCTGGACTTGAACGGTTTGAAGACTAAAGCATATAAATCCAAATGAACCCCTTTCAGCATGTCCGAAAGTGTTGCCATCATAGGTGTTGGGCATTCAAAATTCGGAACTAGGAAGGACGTGAACGTAGCAGAGCTGTGCTGGGAAGCCATGAAACCGGCTTTTGAAACGGCGAATCTTGAGCCAAAAGATATCGACTTCTTCGTCGTTGGGACAGCTGGAATGTGGAGCAGCGAGCAAGCGGTTCCGGCTTTGATCGCAGAATACGCCGATTTAGCTCCAAAGGGATCGATGAGGGTTGAGGCAGCTTGTGCAACTGGTAGTGCTGCGATCAGAGTTGGATATCAGGCAATTAAGTCCGGGACGGCAGATCTAGTCCTGGTGCTTGGAATCGAAAAGATGCAGGAATCAGCGAATCCAACTGTTATAGAGATGATCGGAAGATTTGGCAGCTACTTCTGGGAATTCGAAAACTTTGGTCTAACTTTCCCGGGCTATTACGCTATGCACGGCACAGCTTACATGCTGAAATACGGCGCGACAGAGGAGGACTTCGCAAGGGTGGCAGTTAAGAACCACTACTATGGTGCAAGAAATCCCTATGCTCAGTTCCAGCGTGAAATAGACATCGAGACAGTTCTAAAGAGCCCATACATAGCCTGGCCTTTCAAGCTCTACGACTGCTCGCCGATAACCGATGGCTCAGCCTGCATAATTTTAGCCAGTGAGGAAAAGGTGAAGGAGATGGGAATAGAAGAGAAGGTTTGGATACTATCGCAGGGTGTTGGAACTGGAACTGCGAATCTGAGCAGAAGGGAAGACTTCACAAGCTTGGCTTCAGCCAGATACGCTGCAGAGCAGGCTTACAGAATTGCGAAGATAGAAAACCCCACAAAAGAGCTTGACGGCGCAAACGTTCACGACTGCTTCACAGCTCCGGAAATAATTGCCTATGAAGATTTGGGCTTCTGCAAGCGTGGCGAGGGCGTTGAGCTGATAAGAAACGAGCAGACATACATCGGCGGAATTATTCCAGTAAACGTTGACGGCGGTTTAAAGGCAAAAGGGCATCCAATAGGTGCAACAGGAGTAAGCCAGGCGGTTGAAGCTTATAAACAGCTACTGAGAAAGGCTGAGAAAGGAAGACAGGCAGATATAAGAGTTGGAAGGTGGCTGACGCACAACGTCGGCGGCACAGGGCATTATGCCTACGTAACAATTTACGGACTTGAGAAGAGGTGATAAGATGGAAAAAGAGGCCATAGAAAAAACGGGTTTTCCAATAGTCCCTGACGAGAAATCGGGCCATCTTCAGTGGGTCGATCTTAGAGAGCTGAAGATCAAATATACTATATCCGTTGAGGGAATAAAGAAGTTCTTCGAGGGGCTTAAGGAGGGAAAGCTGCTTGCGACAAAATGCAAGTGCGGGCGAATGTTTTTCCCACCGCAAAAGGACTGTCCGAGTTGCATGAAATCAGAAATGGAATGGGTAGAACTGAAGAAGGAGGGGACACTTGAAACCCTGACGGTGATCTTCGTAAGACCGCCAAGCTTTTCGATGCATGAACCATACACGGTTGCAATCGCAAAGCTCGATGATGGAGTCAGAATTCTCTCTTGGCTCAGGGGGGATCCAAGAGCCGTGAAGCCCGGGCAGAGGGTTAGAGTTGAGATTTCAAAGCGGAAGGAAGGGCATCTGATGTTCGAGCTTGTGCCAATTTAATTGCTTAATTGTTGCAAAAGCAAAATTTTTTAAAATGGAAAATTTTTTATTCATTTCAGCTTTAGAGTTCTTGGTGGTGGGATGAAGATTATCGTATTGGTGAAGCATGCCCCAGATCCGCAGAGCGAAATCAGCGTTGCAAGCGATGGCAAGAGCCTATCTCTGGGAACAGCGGTTTTCGACATAAACGACTGGGATCGATACGCTGTTGAGGAAGCCATAAGGATAAAGGAAAAGCTCGGTGGAGAAGTTTTGGTTGTTGGAGTTGGGAAGAACTCCGACGACACGCTGAGGAAATGCCTTGCGATGGGAGCGGATAGAGCAATAAAGATACCCGTAGACACTGGCATCGATGCTTATCAAACGGCTGAAGTAATAGCTGAAGCCATAAAGAACGAGAAGTTTGACATGATCTTCGCTGGACTGATGAGCCAAGACATGAACAATTCTCTGGTCGGCGTTCTGCTTGCGGGAATGTTAGATTTGCCATTTGCAACAGCTGTAACCGCAATCGACATCAAGGATGGAAGGGTGAAGGTGAGAAAGGAGATAGAGGGAGGATATCAGGAAGAAGTGGAGCTTCCAATGCCATGCCTCCTGACGATACAGAGCGGTATAAACGAGCCGAGATACGTTTCTGTTATGGGCATAAAGAAAGCTAAGACGAAGGAGATGAAGGAACTGAACATAGAGCCGAAAAGCAAGAAAGTCGACATTCTTAAGATGTATCTGCCTCCTGTGAAGAAAGCTGAGCTGATAACCGGCGATCCCGGGCAGATTGCGACGAAGCTTATTGCAATTCTGAAGGAGAGGGGGTTGATCTGATGAAGGTTCTCGCAGTTGCAGAACATAGGTTTGGAAATCTGAATCCCTTGAGCTTTGAGCTTTTGAATTTGGCAAATAAACTCGGAGAAAGCGAAGCTGTAGTCATTGGGAAAGATGTTTCGAAATTTGCGAGCGAGCTTGCAGCTTATGCCGACAGGGTCTGGAAAATAGAAGATGCTAGTCTGGAGAATTATTCGCCAGATCTCTACGTAGACGTCCTCCTACAGCTGATAAACCGAGTTAAGCCAGATTTGATATTGATTGGGAACACAGCAATGGGCTCGGAATTTGCACCTTACTTGGCAGTAAAGCTCGGGGTTCCAATAGTCACCGATATCGTTGGAGTAAACAAGACGGACGGTCTGGTTGTTTCCAGATACATAATGCAGGGGAAGATAATGGTAGATCTGAAGGTTTCAACGCCATGCGTTCTCACAGTTAGACAGGGAGCTTTCAAGGAGGGTGTTAAAAAAGCTGGACAGATACTAGATGCCAGCATAAAGCCTTCAAAGCCGGCTTTGAGAAAGTTCATTGGCTACGTTGAGCCAGAGGTTGGAGAAGTGGACATAAGTAAGGCAGAGATAATAGTGGCCGTTGGCAGGGGAATAGAGGATGCTGCGAACATAAGCTTGGCTGAAGATCTTGCCAAGCTACTTGGCGGTGTTGTAGCTGGAAGCAGACCAGTCATAGACAGTGGATGGCTGCCGAAGGACAGGCAAGTTGGAATTTCTGGTAAAATAGTGAAGCCAAAACTTTACCTGGCTTTGGGAATTAGCGGAGCCTTCCAGCACGTTATGGGGATGAAGGACAGCGAGCTGATAGTTGCCATAAACAAGGACCCAGAGGCGCCAATATTTGGAGTTGCTCATTACGGAATAGTCGCCAATATATTCGACGTAGTTCCGGAACTTATAGACAAATTAAAAGCTATCAAGAAATAATTTTATTTTTATTTTATGTGGGAAAAGATAGCGAAGAAGTTTGAAAAATATCCATCGCAGATAGCTGTTGCGAAAGAATTTTTAAGACTCGGGATTTCCGTAAGGGGTGGAAAGGCGTATTGCGGAAATATAGAGCTAGTTCCAGCAAAGATAGCAGAAGCTATAGGGGTGGACAGAAAGGTAGTAGTTTCAACCATACAGAACATAGAAGGCGATGAAGAGCTGAAGAAAGTCTTTGAGAAGCTGAAACCCGTTGCGGACATAACAGAAGTTGCGAGAGCTTTTGGCTATGGCGTTCTTGAAGTCTATGCAGAGAGCAGTAAAGTAGGAATAGCAGCAGGAGTTACCTCTGCGCTTGCAAGGGAGGGCATACTGATAAGATATCTGCTTGCGGAGGATCCAGAAATCAGCGTCGAGTCGAAAATGGTGGTTGTAACTGATAAGAAGATACCGGGAAAAGTTGTTGAGGAAATACTTAGGGTAGAGGGAGTCAAAAAGGTTGTAATAAGCTAAGATTTTTAAGCAAATTGCAAACATTTAATACCGATGACATTTCGAGGGCCCTGATCCAGCTGCGGGATCGAGCTTTCGCAACTGCGAGCGATGACGGTCCTTTCGCTCCCGCAGGGTACATCAGATTTCGAATCTCTCCATAGGGAAAAATTCTGTTATGTCTATCAAAACCTCGTTTTTGTGAATTATCCCATAGTTCCTAACGATGAAAAAGGGCTTCTTAACTCCGAACTCTGAAGCCAGTGTTTCATCTTTCACGACTTTCCCCCACCTTATTTCCCTTCTCGCCTCTATTTTGTGCATCTTCATTATCTTGCCAATTGGAATGTCTGCCCGAATCAGATCGTCTTTAAAACTGTTCTGAAGCCTTTTCAGCGGAGTATAAGATATTGCCTTCGCGTATATTACTCCCCCAGCCTTTAAATAGACTACCCGATAGTTCACGTCCTCGCCAGTCATTATTCCTAACCTATCTGCAACTTCTTCATCGGCTTTGACTATCTTCTGAACCAGAGTTTCAACCATCACGCTTTTCTGCGTAAAGGCTTCTATTATGGCAGTGATTGAACCATCGGTTATCAGAAGAATTCTATGAATTGGGTTCAGCTTCATAGCTCATCTAGCTCGTTTATTGGCTTTCCATCCTTCGTCATCGGAGCCAGATAGTCGAGAAACCTCTGAAATGGAACGCCAAGAAGCCTGAAGGTAACCTTCAATGGGGAAAGAACGGCATCTTCTTCGCAGAAGTTTATCCTTGAAACCGTGGCAGTTTGCTTGTTCAGGTATACAACGACTTCATTTCCCCTTCTTCCCCTTATTAATTCACTTCTTGCAGTGTCGAGAATCTTCTGCCTTTTAAGCAACTCCTTGAAGTGTTTTAGATCCCTTGCAACTGCAAAAAGCTTTCCGTCAGAGATATCTATTTTTGCATCGGGAAATAGGTTCTTTACAGCTTTTACAACCTTTTCCTCAACTTCTGTCGGATTTATTAACGTCTCTATCTCAACCTCGACACTAAGCAACTTTTTAAGCAGAGCCTTTATCTTTTCTTTGAATTCTTCCAGATTTCCAGTGTTTTCTATCGTAAAATCTGCAATTTCCATTGCCCTTTTTAATCCCCAAGATTCCTCAATTCTGTCCCTCTCGATCAGATCCTCTATCCTCGAAACATCGTCGCTTCTGCCTCTCTGCCTTGCCCTCTGGAATCTGAGTTCCAGCGGGGCTTCGATAGCTATTAGAATAACGCTTCCGAACTCTTTTTTGAAAACCTCTACCTCATCTATTCCCCTTATTCCATCGACGAGCACTACTGGCCCTAGAGATCTTATTTTCTTAATGCATCTCTTTGCAATCGCATCCATCCCCTCTTTTTTTCTGATTTCATCCGCAATTCTTCTCATGTTCTCAGCGTTGAGCTCCAGCCCTCTCTTGAGGGCTTCCTCTCTTATAGCATCCCCCATTGTGACAACTGGAATTCCAAGCTCTCTAGCAACCTCTGCTGCCGTGCTTTTCCCGGATAAGGGATAACCAACGAAGGCTATTATCATCCTTTAAATTATCAGCATCGGAATTTAAATTTGCATCACAGAAAGACAAAGTTTAAAAATTAAATCTATCCATTTTTCACATGCAGGTAAAATGCGATGAGCATTTGAAGTGCACGCTTAAATGTGCCTTTAATGTATCTTGCCTTGACATGGATGTATTCGTTGCTCTAATGAAGAAAAACCCTGCTACCGTTGAAGAACTGGCGGAAATGCTTGGAAAGGATAAGAGCACAATTTACAAGTCCCTTAAAAAGCTTCTCGAACTCGGATTGATTGAGAGGGATTACAGGATTATCAGATCCGGTGGCTACAGGTATCTATACAGACCAATACCCTATGAAGAGTTCAAGGTGAAGATGATGAAAGCCTTGGAGCAGTGGATCGGATCTCTCACGGATTTCCTCCAATCCCTCGAAAAGATTGAGAAAGAGAAATTGGAAAGCGCCCTCGTGAAAACTTAGACAGATTTATATCTCTCCTGAAAAGCGATTTTCATGCTCGAAGCAAAGATTCTTGAAGTGGCATTCTACTATCCAGCCCCATTTGCGACCAGAATACTCGCCTCTCTGGGAGCTGAAGTCATAAAGATCGAGCCGCCATACGGCGATCCAGCTAGGATGCTTGGAGAAATATACGCTGCCATGAACTTCGGAAAAAAAGTAATACATCTGGATTTGAAAACAGAAGAAGGTAAAAAAAGGTTTTTGGAGTTGGCAGAATCCTGTGATGTTATAGTTGAAGGTCTTCGTCCCGGGACTGCGAAAAGGCTCGGAATAGACTACGAAACTGTTTCCAAGATAAATCCGAAGATAATATACTGCTCAATCTCGGCGTTCGGACAGAAGAGCAGACTTTCGAGGTATCCGGCACACGATGTTAACGTTTTAGGCCTTGCCGGAATCCTTGAACTTTGCGGAAGGGGTGTTCCAGTTGATCCCAACATTCAATTCGCCGACTTCACTTCCTCAATGGTCGCGGTTATAGCAATCCTTTCGGCGATAATCGAAAGAGAAAGAACTGGACTTGGGAAAAGAATTGACGTCAGCATGCTGAGATCTGCAATCTTCGGCATTCCGATTCATATAACATCTATCCTGAATGGCTCAGGATTAGTTTATGCTTTGACCAGAAATCCGGGATACGGAATTTACAAGACAAAGGATGGCTACATCACCCTTGGAATCGTTGCCGAAGAGCATTTCTGGAGAAGACTATGCGAGGTTCTTGAACTGGGAAAGGTAAGCCTTATGGAAGCAATAGAAAGATACGAGGATTTTAGAAAAGAATTGGAAAAGAAATTTGCAAGTTTAACCACAAAAGAAGCTGTGGAAAAGCTCAGGCTAGCGGATGTTCCGGTTTTCGAGGTTAGAAGTATTAAGGATATAGAAAAGCTTGAAGAGATGCTTGGCGAAAGTCTTTTCGATGAAATAGAATTTGAGGGCAAAAAGGTAAAAGTCGCTAGGTTTCCCTGGTAAATTCAGATCAATCCAAGGCCAAAGAGAACGCTGAAGCTTATGTAGGCTATCAGAACCATTATCAGTGAATGCTTCAAGCCAGCCGAGATGCTGCCTTCTCCCATCACTCCTGCAAGTATTCCGCCGAACAATCCCTGGAAGATTGCAGCGTGCATGAAGGCATTTCTGTATGTTACAACGTCAACGCTCTGAAGTATGGGCAGTCCAGCTCCAGTGCTTTGGACTCTCATCGCAGCCTCTGCGAGGGTTGAAAGGAAAGTAGAAGCGATTACATACACTATTCCGATGAAGACGAAGAATGCCATGTATATTATTATCACATAGGAGAACATGCTTACTGCTCTCTCCCTTCTCAAAAGTTCCGCATTGGACGCATCTTTTGCGGAGATATTTAAAACTTCTGTGACGTTTCCGGAAGACTTCATCGCCTCGTTGAGCAGAATGATTGTTCTTGAGATTTCGAAAATCCTCAGTCTGTTTGCGAATCTGATCAGCGCGTCTCCAAGGCTGACCCCCCAGTCAAGGTTTGCACTTATCTTTTCGATTTCTTTTCTCAGAGGACTTGTATCGCTTTTTGCAAGCATCTTTATTGCTCTGTAAATCGACATTCCGCTTTCATTTGCTGAAGCGAGCTTGTTTAGGAAAATCGGTGTTAGACGCATGTATGTCTTTACCCCCCTTCTTCCGCTCTCGTAAAATATCACGAAAAAGGCTAGAATTGCTATAATTGATATGAAGATGTAGTCGTCGATGGAAAAGAACCAATACTTGAAATCCATTCCCCGGATGTATGGGTTTACCGAGAGTCCGTAGAATATGAAGATCAGAGATGCTGGAACAGAAATGGCGAAGGTGTAATATGGCTTCTCCGAGAAAAGCTTAAAGGGATTCATGAGCTTCTTCTTTACATTTCTGATCCAGATCTTCCTTTTGAGCTCCTTGACTTTTTCCATTTCGAGATCTCTCGTCCTTGGAATGTATATATACCTCTCTCTCAGAAGCGGAGCTTTTCCGATTTCGCTTGGGCTCAGGAGTTTTATTACGACTGCGAACATGAACGAGCCTATCGGTATTACTAAATATATAATGGAAAATATCGCTATATCGTTGGGCTGACCTATTACTGACATCACGGTCTGGATTATTATCAGGAAAAGTGGCCCGGCTACGAGAGCCGTTACGTAGGTTTCGGCCATCAGGGAAAGGAACTCTATGAAGCTCTTCTGATTCTGTCTTGCCCTTTCGAAGTAGAAGTCTGCCCTTTCTTCCAGATATTTCGTTATATCTCCTCCGCTGTCTATTACCGTTATAAGCCCGTGAAGAAATTCTCTCCAGTTCTGCGATGGAGATACCTCTATTGCATTTGCAATTGCAGTTCTCAGGTCCTTTCCGAGCCCTTCTATTTCCCATATTATTCTCGAAGCTTCCCTTGATATCTCGCCGTAGACTTCATGGTTCTCTGCTAGGGATTTGAATACGTTTACCAAGTTCATCCCCCCTTTGCTCAGGGAGAGCATTAGTATTATCGCATGTGGCAGAGTTCTGTCGATCTTGCTCTTTCTATCGCTTATTACGATTGAAGGATAAATTGCGAACAGAAAACTGCCCAGATAGTAGAATGCGACTGTTAGCAGGATCGCTATTACTCCTGCATAGAAGAATGGTCTGTAGAAAAGCCATGCAGAGCTTAAGGGCTCTGGCAGATCGATCGGGAAGAAGGTAGGAAGCTCAATGAGAATGGTAATGATGTAAGCAATTATTAGCCCAAGTATTGCGCCCACGATGCCGAAGAGGAATGAGAACATTCTGGAAGTCGCTATATACATTTCCGGTGGCATGGATATCATTGCCCTTTTCAAATCCCTGCCTATCTCGTAATACTTTTCCCTCTTTTTTTCAATATCTTTTGCAAAAAGCTTGAAACCTATATAGGTTAGAGTATTTGCATTCTTGAACATCAAACCACCCCTATTTCCTGCAAAACCTTTGCCGGTTTTGTTTGATAGGTATGTATTATATTACTAACACTCCTGAAATCCCTTATCCCGTTCGAAACCATGAACTCAAGCACCTTCTTCCTCCTTTCGAGCTCCTCGTTCAGCTCCTTCAAGCTCCAGCCCCTGTGCTTCCTTATGTCTTCCAGCGCTTTAGAAGTGCCGACCATAACGTGCTCATCCCTTACGCTGTCCCAGATGAAGACAGTCGAAGTTCTGAGCATCTTGGTATGCGGATCCAGGCCAATTATTTCNGCTATCTCTATATTTCTCCTGACCCTTCTGTCGTTCACGTAAGTTTGAGCCTGTATGCTTATTATGTTCAGCGCCTCAAGCATAGGCCTTGGAACGTTTATTGGCGGATTCTCAAGTCGATGAATTGCTCCGCTCACGCTGTCAGCGTGAAGCGTTGAATACGTTGTATGCCCTGTTGCCATAGCTTGGAAAAGCGTCAAAGCCTCTCTTCCTCTTACTTCGCCCACTATTATGTATTCAGGCCTCTGCCTCAAAGCTGCTCTAAGCAGATCGTACATGTCTATTGCGCCCTTCTCGCCGTGGAAGGCATCTCTTGTAACAGCCGGAATCCAGTTCTCATGTGGCAGCATGAGCTCTCTGGTATCTTCTATTGTTACGATCTTTGCCCTTCTTGGAATGAAAAGCGAAATGGCATTCATCGAAGTAGTTTTTCCACTTGCAGTTCCTCCTGCGAAGATCAGAGATTTCTTGTTCTCTATGCAAAGCCAAAGATAAGCCATCTGCTCCGAGCTGAATGTTTTCCATGCTATAAGATCCACTGGTGTAACTGGCTCTTCCCTGAACTTCCTTATCGTAAAAGTCGATCCATGGTCTGTAACTTCCCTCGCAAGCGTCAGCTGTATTCTGCTCCCATCGGGCATGGTTGCATCGACCATTGGCTCCGCAATGCTTATATGCTTCCCGCACTTCTGCGCCAGATTTATGACAAATGAATCTAG
>Ga0065719_100170_pt1 | contig 27288 bp, 35 predicted proteins | sample GBSCel85sediment_FD_59106 | JGI IMG/M metagenome (GOLD analysis project Ga0065719, IMG submission 59106) | Hot spring sediment microbial communities from Great Boiling Spring, Nevada - Cellulolytic enrichment CS 85C v3 (version 3) | ecosystem: Environmental > Aquatic > Thermal springs > Hot... | reverse complement strand
GTATATAGTATTCTTCGTGCTCGCCGGACTGTATAAAGTATTGTATGAGGGAAGGTTTAAGTGTTCTGAGGAGGAGCAGCGCTTTATTGACGGCATGAAGTTCTCAGTATGTTATGGGGGTCCGCTGAATGCTTGGTATGATTGGAGGAAGAAGATTATTTACGTGAGTGATAAGTTGCTGAGGATATTTAACGATCAAGAATTAAGAGCCGTGTACTATCATGAAGAAGGACATAGAAAACATCTCGTAATTGGTAGAATTGGAGGGGGCTTCACAGGACTCTGGCTAGTCTTCTTCTCCATGCTATTCACGACGGTCTGGGCGGTGAACTTCCGAGCAGTGTATGTGGATGTTTGGACATACCTACTCCTGCTTGGTTTACTGATCCCTATTGCCTGCACATTCTCTTTAGTCAGCATGCTTTGGAATTGGTTAAACGAGCATGAAGCAGATATATACAGCCTTGAAAAAACAGGGCCTAAGCCCCTAATCTCAGCTCTGATAAAGCTATACATTTACTCATGGCTCGAAGAAGAAGGAATCTCTTATGATAAGGTGAGGGCATCCCTCGACATAACCGCGGAGACCTTAACCCCACACTCAAGCAGACACAAACTTAAGCATATAACTTGGCTACTGTTTAAGAGATCATCTCAAAACGCGTTGAAAATCTTCGAAGTCTCTAGCCTATATAAAACCCCGATATCAGAGACCCACCCGCCACTAGAACTTAGAGTATATAGGTTAGTAGCAAGAGCACGTACTAAAAAGACCTTCCCCACCCTGAAGAACTAGGAAGTAACCCAACTTACTCGATTCCTCATTAGAACCTTGGGGGCGCTCCACACATATAACTTCTAGTTAAAAATGAGGGTCTTCAGAGCCCTTTTAGGGATCTCATAATCACTTGACTATTAACTTTATGTCTGGCATGCAGGTTTCCCTACGAGATCCTTTGTTACCCTTTCAAACCACGAGTTCGGATGGTGAGTGTTGTAGGGCATGTTGGCTTAGGGGAAGGGTTTTTCCTCGTCTCCGTGGTTTACTTCCTCATACACATAATATCTCTTGCTGCCAACAATAATGCCTTTCGCACTAACTGCAAGCTTTAACTTACTAGTTACGAACGGGTTTAAGTAACCTCTCACTTGCTTATTCATTAAGTCTACTACGTAAACCCAGTACTTGTATTTGGTTGAGATCCTATCCGCGAACTCCTTCTCATTCTCTGTGAAGACCAGATACGTTAGTTTTCTAAGGGTCTTTAACTCTATGAAGATAGTCTCGCCCTTCACGCGATCCCTCGCAACATAATCGAAAGGAGCTTTCGTATCGCCTACATACATCAACTCATACTTATCGCTTAGAGTCTTCTCAAGGATCTCCCTGCCTTCAGCCTCTACCTCAAGTTTCTCTTCCGTAACATCACCTACGGATATAACCTCCTCTACCCCCTTAGCTACTTCTTTCTCTACGCTCTCAGTAGGAACGATAAACACTAACGGACTTATACTTACCCTGACCTCACCCCCGCTGACAGGCTTCACGAGAATATCGCCCTTCNTAAGACCTGCTTTAGCAGTTTCCTCCAAGTACCGTAAGTAGTCTCCAGGTGTTGTAGCTTCTTAGCTACCTTCTCCCTACATCTCTATAAACAAGAGAGTGTTTTAGGTGTGTTTATAAGTTTTTGAATCTATTTGTTAATTGTAGGTGTTGTTGTATGGTGTGTGGGTCTTGAGAATCATCTTCTTGTTGGCTGTCTTACTAATTGTTCTGGGCGTTGTGGGTGCGTTCGTTGCTTACTTCATTCTCACCCCGACGACTACTTTGAGTCCCGGGACCACGTCAACACCTACTACGACATCCGTTAGTCCTGGTCAGCCTAGGGTAAGTAATATTACCTCAGAAGGTTTCGTGATAGTTGAGGATAGCGAGGTTTGCTGGAGGGTTAGGATTTACGGTGAGGTTGATTTACGTAATATTACGACGATCAACGGCGTTACTGGTCATTGGTTTGGTCGCATAAACGTAACGCATCCTGCGGGGAACGAAATCCTGCTCTTCGAAGTCGGGGATTATGTGAATGTCTTCACACAGTTCTCCTACCTCTCCGGGTCTAAAGTCCTTGACGCGTGCGTACTTTACTGGACATGGGAAGGGGAGATATGGCCTGAGGGGACGTACGAAGTAATCCTGTGGTTATATCACTCACCAGGAATCTACACAACACTATTCGAGAAAACCTTCAACCTTAAGATGAATTTTGAGGTAAACATAACCCCCACAACATGGGATCAATGGAACGAAACACTTAAGCTAACCATTAAGAACACAGGTGATGTACCCTTATTCGTGGGGGCCGGCGACATATACCTAGTAAGCAACCCAGACGTACTGATAGGTTGGTGGGGAGGGCAGGGATATGAGGTAATACTACCAAAACAAACAAAAGAATTAGCGGAGCCCGTGCTGATTCGGAGCGACTACGTAGAGTACCTGAGCGGAAAAACAGCCACCGTTAGAATAACGATATTAACAACAAACATAACAATAAACGTAAGCTTCCCAGCATAAAACAACACACCAAACCAGTTTTAACTCCAGAAGTGCTGCATGAATCTCACTATCCTCCATATCTTTAATAAGAGTAGCTTATTCTTTTTTAGCGTACCTCCTCACGTTATCTCTATTTACNCNTTTACTGNCGTATTCTTCGTGCTCTTCGTTGCGTGTGAGATTTATTAGTTCCGGTGCGGAACTATGTTCCGGGGTGGAACTATGGGGTTATTCGATCTGAGGCCGAAGACTAGGCGTGAAGATTTGTTTGATAGGGAGCGGGAGCTAGAACTCCTACACCGGGGTGTTGAGCGTGGCTATCCTATGATAGCGGTGCTTGGTGTGAGGCGTATCGGCAAGACTAGCTTGCTGAGGGTTTTCTTGAATGAGGTCGACGGCTTGTACGTGGATATGAGGGGTGTTTACAGGAGGGGTGATCTCGAGGTTAAGCTCACGGAAGCGTTTGAATCCTCGTTGACTAGGCTTAGAAGGTTTTTAGAGGGTGTGAGGGGGGTGGAGATATCTGGCTTATCTGTCCAGGTCAGGTGGAGGGGGCGGGACTCGNTTAGCTTGGTAGGTCTTTTAACGGAGATTAATAAGAGGAAGGAGAGGTTCGTGATAGTGTTAGACGAGGTGCAATCCACGCGGCCACCCCTATCCTACGAGTTGAAGAACGCGGTAGCTTTCTCCTACGACAACCTGGAGAACATCACTTTCATAGTCGCCGGCTCNGAGGTCGGTATGCTACGGGATTTCATGGGGTACGAGAACCCGTCCTCCCCACTATACGGCCGCGGAGTATACGAGGTAGTGGTCGAGAGGTTTACACCAGAATCTTCGAGAGAGTTCCTCGAGAAAGGATTCAGAGAAGAGGGCGTGGAGCCACCTACCAACGTCATAGAAGAAGCCGTGGACTTCCTCGACGGAATACCGGGCTGGCTAGCTTACTTCGGTCGTAGATACGTTGACGGCGAGAAAGACTTAAACACCATTAAAAACGCGGCCGTAGCAATAGCGCTAGACGAACTAAGCAAACTAGGCTTGAGGGAGAAACTAGTGCTGAAAGCACTCGCAAATAACGCGAAGTCTTGGAGCCAGGTCAGAGACTACATACTCGAAAAACACGGCTTAGCACTACCCAAATCCACCCTCAGCAGACACATAAACAAACTCGAAAAACTAGGAATAATAAGAAACTACGAATTCCTAGACCGAGTATATAAAGAAGCAGCTAGCAGACTAATAGTTAAAACAACGTAGACTATTCACTTGTTTGAGTATTTGAGTTGCTTTGGAAATTGTTGTAGCTCTGTGAGTAAATATGTACCTGTTATAAGTTTATCGGTGCCGATGAGCTGATGAGGCTTAGCCGAGGGGTGAGGCAACCCACCTCTTCGCCGAGGGGAGTACCGAAAAGCATNTAGGCGGGAGGCAGGGCCAGGCAGGAACGNGGCCGTNTTCACGTAGTATTAAATTAAGGAGTTAACACGTATTGTTTAATGGGTGTTAGTTTCGTGAAGGCCGTGAGCGGGAGAGTCGTTATTACTCTTATAGCAGTGTTCGCAGTCATCGTAAGTCTCCTCGCCGGATACGTGTACATACTCAGTAATCAGGTGTTGTCTTTAATCGCGCAAGTGAATAGCTTGCAGAACGAGAATTCAGCGCTGAAATCAGAAATAGTAGCTAGAGATAATGTTATAAACTCTTTGAACTCTAAGGTAGCGCAACTCCAAGCAAACATAACATACTATGAGTCCCAGCTAACGATACTGGACTCACAGATAGATTTACTCAACTCAAAAATATCGAGCTTGCAGAACGAGAGAGACCTCCTAAACACGAGGCTTCGAGCCTACGAAGACGCATACCAGAACTTAAGGAATGAGGTGAACATGAGATGGGATGAAACTAACGTCAAGGTTTTCATAACTCCTGAAGACCCGTCAGTACGTGAAATCGTGTACGCTATTACGGGAGGGTGGAGTAACACATCCGACTGGAACGAGTTCTGGAGAGACGTTAAGGCTATGTATGATTGGGTCGTTAATAACATAGAGTACAGACACGACAGCCTATACCCGATACTCCCTTACAACCCTTCCGAAACCTTATCTTTCATAAACGAGATGTGGCAATTCCCGAACGAGACATTAAAACTCAGAAAAGGTGATTGTGAAGACATGGCAATACTCCTAGCATCAATGATATATAGCTACGCTAACATGAGATACTACGTTGAGGTAATCCTCATTGAGAGCTCCACATCAGGACATGCCGCGGTCCAACTACCCGTTGAAGGAGGGGAACTAACGATCTTAGATCCGGCAGGCCATTACTACACGAGAGGCTCAAGAGGGAATCTAGTCTCTAAAGACATAATCACGGAAATCAATAACTGGCTAAACTACTGGGAATCTGTGATGGGGGGCGACGTCCACGTCGCCAGAGTATTCTCTAGCTACGTCGACATAACATTCAGTTCAACAAACGAGTACATATCATGGATGTATAGCAGGTAAACCACGGATTCGTAATTAATCGTTCCACTCTCAGAAATTAGCTTGTAGGTATGTTGCCGGTTGAGGAGAGCCTGCTTGTACGTTATTATGTAACCGGAGTTTCTCGACTTCCGTTTGTCCCTAGATGCTCATTCTCATCAGCTTATATTTATTCGTCGCATCTAGGGACTTCCACCTCGCCCACTCCTTCACTGGCAGCACAGCTACCTCGAGAGTGGGGTCACTGGGCATTGGGATGTCAGAGATCATCGCTACTGAGAAAATGATATTGACTAATAGTTTTAAAGATTAAACACCTAAAACATTCCCCGCGGAAAACATGCCCCCTGTTGTTGAACCCCCGGAATTAGAGCCCGGCCTCCTCCCCATTCTAGAGACCGAGGATTCCCTTTTGAGCGATTGAGTCATCTTCTCAGCGCTTACAACTGAAAGCCTCGTTCTTTAGGGCGGGGAGGAGGTCAGTCTGGCTTTATTGGGTTCTCTGAGTTTAGAGTGAGTTTTGATTTAAGAGTATACAAAGCTAGAACAACGAGTATAAATAGTTACCTCGCATAAATTATACATGGTGCATAGCCTTGGTATGTAAATTCCCCAAATTAACGGTTGTGTTGATCATGACATTGGTATTAACTAGTGTATTTATCTTTTCGCCATCAGTTCTAGCAAATAGCGGATCTGTTGGTTCTGCGGGGAAGTGGACGTTCATGGTTTATATCGTTGCTGACAATAACTTAGATCCCTATGTCGAGCTAGATCTTCAGGAAATGGAGCGCGTTGGCTCAACAGAGAACATCAATACAGTTGCTTTAGTTGATTTGCTACGTGTAAATGGAACAGTAATGTATTACATTGAGAAAGATAGTAGAGTTGCTGTATGGGGTAATTGGAGTAGCGATTTCGAGTTAAATATGGGCAGGCCGGAGACGCTGGCATGGTTTATAAACGAGGCCGTGACGAGGTATCCAGCCGAGCACTACGTGCTCGTTTTATGGAATCACGGCGACAACTGGAATGGATTTGGCTGGGACGATACCGACCACGACTATCTGACAATGGAGGAGATTAAACAAGCTCTAAGCAGTGTCAATGTGAAAATAGATATTCTTGGATTCGACGCGTGTTTAATGTCCAGCATAGAGGTAGCGTATACCCTTAGCTTAACAAATAAAGTAGACATTTTAGTTGCTTCGGAGGAGTATGTTCCAGGGTATGGCTGGCCTTACGATAAAATCCTCGGGAAGCTCGTGGAGAACCCCGGTATAGCACCCGAGGATTTCGCGGAAATAATTGTAGAGGAGTATATTGGGTCTTACACTCGTGGCTCGCAGGGATTCTCGCCCTATGCTACTCTCACCGCTGTCAAACTAGATAAAGCAGGCGAGATAGTTTTACACTTAAGGAGCTTAACAAGAGCCCTGCTGGAAAACATAGACGAATACAGAATACCGGTCAAAGCCGCCTCGGAGAAAGCCGAGAGATTCTGGTTTGGCTTGTGGCGTCAAGGCCCCTACATTGACTTGAAAGACTTCCTAGTAGAGCTACTAAAGTCTAGAAAAGACCTCGAAACACACATAGCCCATATTCTGAGCGAGTGGGACAGTCTAGTTATAGCACGCAATAGCACGCGGGGACCTCACGCCAGCGGAGTGTACGGGCTAACAATATACTTCCCGAGGAATAAACAGCAATTCTATCAACCCGAGCCATACTACGAAAGCGTGCCGGAATTCGCCGAGGAAACGGGTTGGCACCAATTACTAAGATCTATTCTGGGCTAATCAACGATTCCTGAAACTCCCTAAAGGCGACCTGAAAAACCATGAAATATGGGTTAGTATAGTCGGAGTCCTCAGCAAAGAGTGTGCTCTTCACCAATTAGCCCTCCCTCTGCCATCACGGAGAAAACAACTCGATAGGAAAACAAGCATCTCCAATATGGAATTCCCTAGTTTACCTCCTGATACTCTCTAGAGATCCTTTTAATTGCATTGCTAAGACCACGTGCACCTCTAAGCACTACAAGCCTAACGCACTCGCCTTCCCTAAGATCTATGTTCTTTATATGGTTTTAGAACTCCATTCTCGTATTTAGCACGGACAACTCTAGCCATTTCAGAGCTACCTATGATCTCTATACTCCCCAGCCCAGTATACTATTAATGCCATAAGAGATTCACAAGACTAAGTTGCGTAGCAAACACAATGCTAAAAACAGCATTCACAAATCATTTTTCAACTCATAAACCACCAATGCACGACAACCAGCTTCACTAGTCCTACAAATATGAAGAAAGTAAGATAGCTCCAACACACAGTAGACCCTAATAGCCATTGAACGATAATCAATGATGCGGGCCCGCCGGGATTTGAACCCGGGACCTCCGGCTTAGAAGGCCGGCGCTCTGTCCTAGCTGAGCTACGGGCCCCTAGAATGTGTTCTACTTAACTATTATAAATGTTTAGTTCTTGCTTTACGTGATTAGATGTTTAGCAGGCTTGCTATGTCTACTATCTTTTCTTTGAAGTGCTTCCTTATTATTTCCCCGGCTAGGTCGTATACTTTCCTCACTCTACTGATCACTACGTAATCACTTGACGCGATTACGCCGTCCTCACCTATTACCTTAACGTCTGCTTTGTCAGCCAGTATTATCTCCGCCGCACTACCCAGCAGGTTCCTCAGCACGTTAGCGTGGGTTGCTGAGTAGCTGACGTTCTTGTCTAAGACTATGGTTACCTTGCTAGGGCTTAAGTAAGGTAACTCACTCGCGAGGAGCTCCGCAACCTCCTCAAGAGATCTCAACTCCACACCCTTCCTGTAAGACTTCCTTAAATCCCTGACAAACCCGTCATCACATAAGAAGACATTCATGCCTTCGAGGACTGAGTGAATGGTTAACATGACGTTATAACCGTCGATTATGAGCGGGTAACCCTCCACACAACCAACCATCTTACCTCTTATCAGCTCCACATCACGAGAACTATGAACACACCTGAGAAGTAGAGTTCTCTCAATATTGCTTAACCCATACCTAGAAGTAATTAAGTCAAGCACTACCTTCTGCTTATAACCCCTATCCAGTAAGTACCTGTAGTCTCTGGAAGCCTCAACAACCTCTAACCTAATAAGGCTTGAGACCACCCTACCTCAAGACCCGCTAATTAACTTAAGGACTAACTCCCTAACCCTCCCCACGTCATCAACTCCTAGATAACCTGTCGCGTGGCGAGCGCCGCCGCCCCCACGACCCCCGACGACCGAGGTGAGCTCTCTCAACAACCTGCTCGCAGGGACTACAGCGGAAGCTCTTAAGCCCTCGGAGACCTCCACGTCAAGCCCCCCACCACTCCTGGGAGTCAGAACAACCAACACCAGATCCTCATACCTCTCACTCATGTCTTTCAATACCTCTCTTAAAGCATCACTCTCCACCAAGTCTAAGTAGATGACGGAGATCCTCAAACCACCAACACGCTCAGCAGAAGACTCAATAAGCTTGACTAACTCCTTAACATAGTACTTCTTGAGAGCAGCCACTCTAGACCTCAAGTCCTGAAGCTCCTTAATCACTGACTGAAGCCTTAGAGTGAGGTCACCTCCCAGCAAGCTCTCAGCAACCCTTATCTTACTCTCTAACTCCCTAGCATACTCACTAACCTGAGTACCGGCGACGTACTCCAGCCTAACAACACCGTCAGCGATTTTCTCAGTCTTCACGATCTTCAGAGCACCGATCTCTCTAGTATTCCTTAAGTGTGTGCCGAAGCAAGCCTCAGCATCAAGACCCTCGATCTCAACAACCCTGATCACAGGCTCTAAAACAACGCCACCCTCATATAAGACAAACCCGTACCTCTCCTCAGCCTCATACTTGGGCATGAAGTAAGTCCTAACCTCCCTGCCCTCGAGAACTACCTTATTAGCTAGATCCTCAATAACCCTCACCTCCTCATCTGTTAAGGACTTGTAGTGAGTTATGTCTAGCCTAGCCCTATCCTCAGACTTCTCAGCACCTGCCTGCCAGACATGGGAACCCAGAACCTTCCTAGCCACCCCAAGAATCACGTGTGTCGCTGTATGATGTCTCATCAACTTATACCTCCTCTCCCAATCAATAACCCCCCTAACCACGTCGCCTACGACATCGGCTGNCAGAGAATCCCCAACCTTATGAAGTATTACGTCACCAACCTTTTGGACATCAACGACTCTATAAGCTTTGCCACCCAAAAACAAGTACCCCGTATCGGGTTCCTGACCACCACCCTCAGGATAGAACGCGGTCTCCTCTAATATCACGTAATCCCCCACAACCTTAACCACGCGTGAGGTAAACTCCTTCAGGTATGGATCCTCGTGAAATAACTGCCTAGTAGGCCTCAAACCCCTTACAGCATCAGCAACCTCGGCAGGAACCTTAGTCTTCTCTTCCCTACGCACGGGAGCTCTCGAGTGCTTAGCAGCTAACCTATTATAGAAATCACCAGGTACGACGACCTCAACACCCTCCCTCCTACCAAACTCAGCGACAACCTCTGGAGGGACTCCGTGACTATCGTAAAGCTCTATTAACTCATCCAAGCTCAGCCCGTGAGTCCCTCTCCTCAAATACTTCCTGACGAGTGATGGCGCCTTACCTAAGACATCAAGGTATTTACTAACCTCATGTCTCAGAACATCCTCCACGTAACTCTCCTTACCCCTCAACTGCTCGTACATATCACCCCAGAACTTAATCTGCTTATCGAAGAACACGTAAGCCTCACTCAAATCAAAACCTAGCTGAGTCAACAACCTGAAAATCCTCCTTAGGACAAGCCTAGCTAAGTAACCCTCACCACTATTAGATGGGACGACGCCGTCGGAGAGCATCAAAGAAGCGGTCTTAACGTGGTCCAGTAAGGCGTAGACCTTAATCACCTTATCAAGGATAGACCCCAACTCCTCAACACTCAACCCTAACTCAGCGGAGACTTCCTTCTTCAACCTAGCGTAGAGAACCTCACTCTTTGGGTTCAGCCTACCAACATACTTAACACTCACCCTTAACACATCCTCAGAAGGCTCCTCAACACCTAGCAACCTATGATAATCACTCAGCAAACCGCCGTAGATGGCGTGGAAAGCTGTGGGAGTCTTCTGGGTAAGCCAAGCAATCCTCTCAATCCCGTACCCAGTATCAACTATCTTAAGAGGTATCTCCCTGTAAGTCCCGTCAGGCAGTGACTCGTACATCATGAAGACGAGGGTAGCGACCTCTAACCCGCCAACAGCTACCTCGAAGCAGGGACCGGCATTACCCCCTCCCTCCCACCAAGACTCCTTAAAAACAAGCTCGTCTTCAGGAACTCCTATAACCCTCGTGAAGAACTCCCTAGCGTACTCCACGGTCTCGTGAGTGAAGTACACGTGCTTGTCAGGGTAGTTGAAGGCGTGGTGACCCCCCATAATGAAGTTAGTTAAGTGCCTCCCGAAAGTATACCCAACACTATCGATGTCCTCAAGCCTGATACTAGGCTGAGCAATCACTAAAGGATTAGCGGGTGGCGGGACAAGACCGGAAGTTACGTGAGGCTGGAAAACAACTATGGAAGCTATGGTCAGGTAGAGATCATCCCTCCACCTAGCTACCACAGGGTAAGGCTTAACAACTTTATGACCGCGTTCCTCGAAGAAGCTGAGAAACCTGTCGCGAACCTCCCTAACTGTGAGGGGGCCTGAACTAATCCTCAAGTTAAGGAACGTGTAATCAGCGCAGGGAGCGTCATTACAGTTATCTCTTGGGATCTTAGACCAGAAATNAGCACCGCAAACACTACATTTTAGCCTCAAATAATTCTCTTTCTCGAATAACTTAACCCTATAAATCTCTGATCCTGCAACAGGCAATCAACGACCACCTACCTAAGAATGAAATACGGGGATTAAGGTAATAAAGTCTTGCTGACTTAGAACCTCAGTAAGGTCTAACCAAAAAGCGAGGAAATACCCTCAGCAATCTCTTCCTCACTTACTTCCTTCTCCTCCTCAACCTCTTCAGGAGGCTTCTCAGCTTCCTTAGGTTGCTGAACCACTTGAGTAGTCGTCACCGGCTGAGAAATAACTGGTATGTCAAGCTCCGGATTTTTCTGCATTAAAGCAGTAGCTAAGGCCTGTGCTCTAGCAATAGCCTTCACGAAAACTAAGCGAGCACTTTCAGGAGTTAAGTAACCTATCTCGCAGGCTAGATTGACCGCTCTAACGTAAGCTCTAGCAATCACATCGTTGATTACCTCAGGCAGTGGCAGGGCAGTCTCAATAGCTAACGCCCTCGAGGTCTGGACAGCCGCTAAGAGATCTCTCCTAAAACTATCGAGGTCTAGCTTCAGTTTCTCAGCAGGTATGACCGTACCCTCATCTAACACGGCCTTTATGGAGAGCTTAACTGGGAACGCCTTAATCTCCAGCTTCCTCAGTAAGGAAGCCAGCTCAGGGGAAATCACGTCACCCGCTGAGGCAACTTTAGACTCCTTAGCTATCCATATAATCCCTTCCCTCACCATTGTCTTAATCTTCAGCTTACCGAAAACAGACATCATAGGACCTGGAGGTATCCCTGTAGGGCCTTCCGGAACATAGATGTCTGCAGGAGCTTTCTCCCCAGGCTTAACATACCTCAAAACAACGGCTTTATCCACTAGGCTCGCAAGAGCGAATGCGTTGAGGTTAGTGAATATGAATAGGTTAGGACCAGTAAGGTACTTAAGAAACTCATCAAGTGAAGGAAGCCCCAACTCCCTCAAAGCTCTCGTGATGATAGTGTTCTTAAGAACCCTCACGACGCCGTACACGCTGAGACTCCTCTTGATTTCAGTGAGTTCCCTAGCCGAAACCCCCTCAAGACTCACAACCCCCAATACCTTATACGTGGATAGCAATCTCTTAACCTCATCAACTGTCCTCTCCTTCTCGGTGATAGACTTCCTCACAGCTCTGGCTCGTCCCTTTCCAGCTGCCTGGAGACTCTGAGTAAGTCTTATTAACTTGTTCCTCGTAGATCCCTTCATCACATACTCACCTCAACCGCGGGACCCATAGTAGTCTTAAAGTATATCTTAGCCGTGGTCTCTAAAGGCTTAGCATACTTAGACTTAATAAAGTCGAGTACGGCGACAGCGTTCTCGACAAGATGCTCTAAAGGCATGTCCTCACTACCTATCCTGCAACCAACCCATGCCTGCTCCTTATTCCTGAGCCTCGTAGAGTTAGCGTACCTGCTGACCAGAGCCTTCAGGTTAGCTCCGGCTGGGATAGGTATGGGGAACTTACCCCTAGGACCTAGAGCCGGTCCCAGAATCCTCCCAACCTGAGTCATCAAATCCGGCTGAACCAGGAAGACATCATACCTCCTACTCAACTTCTTAGCGTCGCGCTTAGAGAGATTCCTCAACTCCTCAGGAGTTAGTACGTCAATCCCCGCCTCCCTAGCCTGAAGCTGGAGATTACCTGAAGCTATGACTAATACCTTAGTTTCCTTCCCGGGACCCCTAGGAAGCTGAACGAAATCCCTGAACTTAACCTCGGAACTCTTCGGGTCAACACCCTTGAAAACAACAACTAATTCTACGGACTGCCTGAACCTACGCCCCCTACCTAATTCTAGAGCCAGCTTAAGAGCCTCAGCTAACTTATCCTCGCTCACCATAACGAATCACCTACTCCCCCACTCACCCTCATACTTAAGAAAAATCGAGTCGTAGAAGCCCTCGTCAATCAGCTTAACGACCTCCTTAGCGCTCTTATTATCGACGCTCAAACCTATCGTCGAGGCTGTGGAAACCAAGCACTTAACGGCGGCCTTCAAACTCTTAGAATTCATCTCGTTCTTCTTCATGAGGGCAACCTTAATCACGTCCTCAATACTTAAATTACCTACCTTCTTATGAGCTGGATCACCTGAAGGCTCGGACGCGCCGGCCATCTTCAAGAGAAGAGAGGAGGAAGACGGCGACCTCACCTCAATCCTGTAATTCTTAGTATCAGTGTCTACGTGGAGTAATACAGTGACCTCAAAGTCCTTGAGGTGCTTAGTCAACTCATTTATCTTATTAACTACCTCGTTAACGTTTAAGCCGAACTGAGCTATGGCAGGTCCTACAGGGGGTTGCGGGGAAGCCGACCCACCCTTAACCTTCAGTCTCACGGTACGCCACACCATCACACTCACCTCTTAGCAGGCCTCACATCATCCGCTGGCAACGTGACCTCCATCTTGAAAGAGGCTTCAAGTATGTTCAACGTGACCGTCCTCTTACTCACATTAACACTTATAATCTGAGCCTTTAAGCCTTTAAAAGGTCCTGAAATAACCTCCACGATATCGCCGGGACGGAATTCCTCAAGAGGTGAAGTAACCTTAATCAACCTCTCAACCTCGTCTTCCGATAAGGAACCCATAGCCTGCCCCTTCACGTGCTTTATGTCCTTAGCCACCTTATGAACTATGTGATGACCTTCGGTCTCGATTATTATGTAGCCCTTAACTCTGGGAGGTATTATTATCGAGTAAATACCTTTAGTCCCCGTATTTTTCACAAGAGACTCAAGCATTAAAGCAACGTTGAGTTCCTGACCGGCAGTAGTCCTCAGTATGACGTACTTACGTTGCTTACCGCTCTGCGCAGCACCCTCCTCACTCAACCCAGACACCCCTCACAAATAACCCTGAACGTAGGAGAGTATTAAGTGGACGACGAAACCCACGAGACCCACTAAAATCATCCCGCCCAAAGTTATCTTAAGTAACGTCTTATACTCGTCGCTCTCAGGCTTCTCGGAGATAGCTATTATCTTCCTCCACATAGCCACTATCTCCTCTAACCTCATGCCATCACCTATCTAAGTGTTAATGCTGAGAAGATTATTAAGTATTAAGTCAGGGTTGAACTCCAGTAAGTCGTCATAGCCTTGACCAACACCAACATAAAGTATTTTCTTCCCTAATGTGAGTATGATGCTTAAAGCAGACCCACCCTTAACGTCGGCATCTACCTTAGTTAGTATGACCGCGTCAACGCCTACGGCTTCATCAAACCACTTAGCTTGAGAGATCGCGTCATTCCCTACCAAAGCATCCAGAACCAAGACCTTCAGGTTAGGTCTCACAACCCTCACAACCTTCCTGAGCTCCTCCATTAAGTCCCTGTCCGTGTGCATACGTCCGGCAGTATCAACTAAGACGACATCATACCTGTTCTTGATGGCGTGCATGACCCCGTCCTTAGCTACGGCGGCCGGGTCAGCACCGTACCTACCTTTAATTATGGGGACCCCGACCCTACCAGCATGTATCTCCAGCTGCTCTAACGCACCCGCTCTGAAGGTGTCTGCCGCAACGACCAAAGGCTTCAACCCATCGCGTAGTAGCCTACGCGCTACCTTAGCTATCGTGGTCGTCTTACCAACCCCGTTAACACCTAAGAATACTATAACGTAGGGTTTCTGAGACTCCCTAACCAAGGAGCTTAGGTCCTTACTGAAAACACTCCCGTCAAGCAGTTCCTTAAGCGTCCCCCTAACAACACCTAAGACATACCCTCTTGAATCACCTAAGCGAGGCACCTTAGCACCAACCAACTTACTAGCCAGCTTAGAACGGAGGATTTCGACAGCCTCGAAAGCTACGTCACCTTCTAGAAGACGCCACCGAAACTCCTCAAATAACTCGTTAAACTCTTTCTCACTCAACTCCTTCTTGCTGACAGTCTCGCTCAGAGAACTAACAAAACTGGTTAGAGCGTCCTTAATCTTACGAAACACTTCAACCACTCAATCAAGAACCGGTACTCTTAACCTGCTGAGCCCTGGCTTGCTGAGCTTGTGCAAGAATAGAGTTAATCAGATTCTCCAACTTCTCGTAATGATTGAGAGCCTTAACCAACTCCCTCTGAAGCTCGTCCGCGATGTCCTTGTACTCCTTCTCTCTACTAGACAACACCTCGAAAGCCTTATCTAGTGAGAGCTCAGCGTAATACTCTAAACCAACGTGAGTTATGACTTTGTCAACACAATGTGGTGAAGCCCTAATTAAGACGTATCCCCTCCTATCAGCGGGGGCCAAAAACTCGCTAACACCCTCACCCTTAAACTCTGTTAAAGTGTTGATACTAGACCTAATCTCATTTAACTCTTCCTGAACTTGATTAAGCTGATTCTGCAACGCGTCAATATATTTCTTCAACTCGCTTAACTGAGCTAAGAGAGCCTCGAAACTCACAACCCGCTTCTCAGAACCCTTACCCGAACTCAACTATACCAGCCCTCAAGCTTAGCTAACTCCCTAATAATCTTCCTCCTAGCTTCCTCAGGACTTATCTCGACAACGTTAAGTATCTTTATGTGCTTCCTCTTCAGCTTATGCTTACTACCCATTAAAGAATAAACCTTCTCTAAAGCCTCCTCCCTACTAAGAGCCCTAACCTCCAGCGAGAACTTCTGCCACAACCTAACCCTGTCAGGACTGAAGAGCGCGAGACCCTCGATCCTGAAAGTCTTGACCTCACTACNCACAGCACACACCATACATTAATACGGACGAAGCTTATAAAAACGATCCCACAAGACGTTCAGGACGTGGGAACGCTCAAGCCTTGTAGAAGTTGAGGATCTCCATAATCCTCATTATCTCAGGACCTGTAGTGAGCTCACCCACTACTGCCCCATTATTATTAGCTACCAAACCCACCTTAACGAACCCGACGCCGAAATTCACCGTGGCCGTACCGACCCTCACACCAAACAACGATTCAACATACTTCAGCTCCGCACTACTTAAATCCGGGTGGAAAACTCCGCTGAAGTCGTTGAGGACACCTAGTGAACCGACCGTGGGTATCTTAGCTAGAGCACCCTTCCTAACAGAGGGAACACCTAACTCACTCCTTATTAACTCAGCCTCACTATCGCTTAACTCAGGATGAAGCAACGCGAACTTATTATTGGCTAGTATGACGTTACCTAACGCGGTAAAAGTCGTTTGAACTATCTTAGCCGGGATCCCGGCACTCCTCAACTTATCTAACTCCTCCTCCTTAGCGGTCTTCGGCAACAATACGGCCTTATCGTTGCCCGCCACGAACACGCCCAATAACGTTGAATCAGCTACCCTAGCCTCCACGACGTCCGTGCCTAAAACCTCCCTCAAAACCTTCTTAACACTACCCTCAACACCCTCCGGAACCAACGTCACGTTATTGTTGGTGAATATGTAGACCCCTATGTTAGGATTGCCGAAAACCCTAAGCTTCTCTAGAGGCATGAAATAACCTCGCGAACTACTTGCTCTCCCCAGTAGCTCCCCGCTCAACTACCTGAACAGCTAGTGAGGCCTTAACGACCTTGCCCTCATCATCTATCTTAGTCACGCAGACAGCGATCCTCGCAGGCAGGTTCTCAGAACTCCTTGAGAGAATGAACTCGTTGATCGAGGCGTCTAGAATCACCTTCTCAGCCTTGGTATGCCTCTTAATGAACTCGCGGACATATCTTAAAGCCCTAAAATTCCTTCTAGTCAAGCCAGTCCACTTAAGCCTGTTAAGATTCACCACGTATATAGTTCCCTCAACCAACCCACACACCTCACACGTTCTTCAACTTACTTCTCCTCCAATGCCTTAACCTAGGTCTCCACGCAACCTTCCTTAAAGTCTTCACGACGACCCATATGGGTATTGCGCGGTTACTCTTGGCCTCACTAGCTAAACGTAACTTCCTAGCCACGTGCTTAGCTCTAGCCACCACCATCACCTCTTCTTCTTAAACGTGATCTTATACTCACGCCTAGTTCTCATGTCTACGGTGTAAAGAACTTCCTTCAACAAGTCCTCGTCAATGAGTTCCTTTAACTGCCCTGAGAGAGCTAAGTTTATTATGTAGTCTTCGACAGCTCTAGCCAGCTCAGGCTTAACTAACTTCACGTTAGCTAGCCTAGCCCTTGCTTCGGGAGTCATAACCCTACGCAGTATCTCCTGCCTCTGTGCCTCCCTAGCTGCTTCCTCCTCCCTCCTCCTAGCCTCCTCCTGCTTCCTGAGTAAAGCCTCCATCTGCCTCCTCTTAATCTCCTCTAACTCGGCGTCGTAGTACTCCTCACCCGCCATGCAATCACCCATACTTACTTAATTCAGGCCTAGACTCCACCAACTTCTTGAAGACTTCGTTAGCTATGGAGTCCATCAAAGACCTCCCAGAGGGAGATAAGGTCCTCCCCCTCCTACCAACCTTCACGACTAGCCCGGCAGCCTCCAGCTGATGGAGAACGTGCCTGATTATGGAGCTCCCGCTCCTCCTAAAGTGAGGTGGTGCAGACCCCCTCCTCTTAAGTCCGCCGTAAACATTCCTGAGAGTACCCACACCGACAGGCTCCCCGCTTACGTAAAGCTTTCTCAAAACACTGGCAGCCCTCAAATACCACCAATCAGTATTATCAGGCACCCTCTCCTTATGAGGACCTGTCTTAACGAACAAAGCCCACTCAGGAGGCCTCACAGACTTCACATTCTCCTTCAAATACTTAGCTAACTCCTCAATAAACATGCTTGCAGGTACTTCCTTAACGTTCACCACGCTAGCACTCCACCTCCTAACAAATTAAGTGTTAGGTTTTATTAAGCTTTATCATGCCCGAAAGAAGCTCGAAAAACTCGGGATTTGGTGCGGCGGCCGGGATTCGAACCCGGGATCTCCGGCGTTCTACGGTTGCCTTGGAAGGCCGGCGTCCTAGACCAGGCTAGACGACCGCCGCCAAATAATAGAAGACAGACCCGCAATATAAATCTTAAACAATGCCGTCACCTAAACTCACATATTCTTATTATCGGCGAAGTCTTCATAAGTGGGGGTGTGGTGTGAGAGGGACCTCCTGCGGTGGCTATAAGTTCCTGGAGCACACGGCGGACGCGTACTTTGAGGCGTCAGGTAAGACGCTTGAGGAAGCTTTCGAGTACGCAGGCAAAGCACTGTTCGAGACGATGCTGAACACATCTAAAGTCGAGTGCAGGACACGGAAGCTAGTGGTTGATAGCGGCATAGACGCGTATAACGCGCTCTACAGGTGGTTAGAGGACCTACTGATAATATACAATATCGAGAGGCTAGCATTCACGCAATTCAAGATCTCGTTCGATAGGAGGGTAAGGGACCCGTCAGAACTGAGTAAACCGCTCAGGTTCCTCGGTGAGATCTGCGGAGAGGAGGTGAGCCCGGAGAAACATGAGGTCAGGAACGAGGTTAAGGCAGTCACCTACTCGCTGATGAAGATAGTTAAGGAAGGCGATTGCTGGTATGTGAGCACGGTACTAGACCTCTAACACACCTATTTAAGCGATCCACGCTTAGTTAATTCCGGGCAAGCTAATGAGTTTAGTCAAGGTAGTGATTGCCGAGGCGTCACTAGAGTTAGTTCCGAGAGAGATCTGCGACCACGCTGCAGTAGTTAAGAGTGCTAGACTCAAGAATAAGAAACCTACTGAGATCCTCTTAGATAAGTCAATACATTACCACGCAATGAAGAATCTCCCGGACTCCTCGAAGAGGGGTAGACCTGACATAGTGCACGTAACACTGCTTGAGATGCTGTCCTCACCGCTGAACATAGAGGGCAAGCTCCAGGTCATCATACATACTTACGGGGATTACGTCATAGAGGTAGACCCTAAGACACGCATACCAAGAAACTACAACAGGTTTGTCGGCTTGATGGAGCAGTTATTTAAGGAGGGCTCGGTACCGCCGGGAGCTAAGAAACCTCTCCTCAAGCTCTACCCCTCAACCATGACAAGCCTACTCAGGAAGCTAGGTGTTCCAGGCCTAATACTACTAGACGAGAAGGGGATGATCGCAAGCCCTAAGAACGTCTGCAGGGAGGCTCTTGAGAAGGGATTGCCGATAGTCATAGGGGGCTTCCCGCACGGGGAATTCTCCAACGAGGTAATCGCCAACGCGGTAAGCACATACTCAATATACCACAAACCACTAGATACTTGGGCAGTCGCCTCAATAATTATCCACGCCTGCGAGGAGCTACTCAAGATAATCCTGTGAGTTTTATGCCGCCGCGGGGATTTGAACCCCGGACACCCCGGTCTCCGAGAGACCTTCAGCCGGGTGCTCTCCCGGGCTGAGCTACGGCGGCCCAATAATAAATTTTCTCAGGATTATTTAAAGCTTTCACAAGTCTGTGAAGACCCGTGTTGGGATGGGTCAGTAAACCCTCTCCACGACAGGTGGCACACACTTGCTTATCATTTTATGACCTCTGAAGATCCTAAGATTAACACACTCGGAACCTATGCTCTCCTCCACTGCAGCCCTCAAATCACTCACCTTCCTCACAGGCTTGTTATTTGCTTCAACTATTATGTCGCCTATCGCTAGCCCGTGCTTGTCTGCCGGGGAGCCGGGAACTATATTAACTATCACGACGCCCTCGCTGACGGGTAGTTCGTAGAGCTTGACGGCCTCCTCCGTTAACGGGGTCACGTAAACACCTAGCCAAGCCCTAACAACCGCGCCGAATTCCTCAATCATCTGGATAAACCTCTTAACGGTGTTTATCGGTATCGCGAAGCCTATTCCCTGAGCGTAAGGTATTATGGCTGTGGCGACCCCGACAGCCTCGCCGTCAACGTTTATTAAGGGTCCGCCACTGTTACCAGGGTTTATTGCAGCGTCTGTCTGAACCAAGTCCTCCAACACGATGTTCTCCCCCGCTATAGTTCTCCCTAAAGCACTCACAACACCCATAGAGACTGAGGGGCCGGGCAGACCTAGGGGGGAGCCGATCGCGAAGACTAAATCACCTACCTTAAGCTTATCTGAATCACCTAAGGGTAGGGGCTCAGTATCCCTCAAACCAACCCTGAGTAAAGCTAGATCCCTATAGGGGTCGACGACGAGCACCTTAGCCCTCTCCTTCCCATACCTAGGAACTAAGACCACGACCTCCCTAGCGTTCATGACTACGTGAGCGTTGGTGACTATTAAGCCGGGCTTCACGAAGAACCCTGACCCAGCACCCCTAACCTCCCTGTACCTGAAGAATATGTCTATGCTGGGAACTATTGTGAAGACCGTGACAACGCTCTTAGAAGCCGACGTAATCAAGTCCGAAATCTTAGAACTAAACTCCCTTAACTCCAACATACCACCGTTAGAACATAATGGTATTTAAGTTAATAAGGATTCGTAAAACCATAAAAATAATGTCAGGAGAGGATAACATGACATGAGCCATCGGTGGTTTAAGTGGGGGGACGCTCCTTAATTAAAGACTTGGCCATACAGAGAGCTAAGATACTTTACGATACCTCAGTCAAGATGATTAAGCAAGGCTTGGTAGAGGTAGCGAGGAAAGAGATAAAGACAGGGCTCAAACTCCTCCGCAAAGCCAGGGCGAGGAAGCCTTTAGCTTACAGGAGGTACGTGTGCGAGAACTGCTCAATACCCTTAATCCCGGGCTTAACGGCGAGGGTGAGAATAAGGAGTAATAGAAAGCAAGTTATAATAACTCTGACATGCTTACAATGTGGTTGGGTGATGAGGAAACCTTGCAGGAAAAAGAAGTGAAGAGAGTCTTGAGAGAGCCGGCTAAGGTGAGGGTTGGGAAGAGCGGGTTAAGCGAGGGAGTCATAAGCGAGATACGCAGACACCTAGAGAAGGAAGGAGTAGTGAAGGTCAAGGTACTTAAAACAGCTCTAAGAGAAACCGACGTAAACGAGGTAGCTACCGAAACAGCTAAAAAACTAAACGCTGAATTAGTTGACGTCGAGAGGGCATACCTTCACATTAAGGCATAGGAAGCGGAAATAGTGCCGCGGCCGGGATTTGAACCCGGGTCACGGGCTTTCCACGCTAACGCGGCTCGAGAGGCCCGCATACTTGACCGGGCTATACTACCGCGGCGCCAAAACAAATAAAAAACAGGAGCTTATAAGTATTTGCAGCGTACACAATCACCTAGATTGGCTAGCCTAGCTCGCCACGCTAAACCCTATGTTACGGGACCCTCGTTACCTAACCTACCTCCACACCCTCGAACGATTGACTTTCAGACGCAGGCTTCCTAAGCTTCTTGTAAACGTAACGCGCGAGTAACGCGATGATAATTATCTGCGATAAATCCACGACGTAGGCTGAGCCGTTAACGCCTCTGAGCTCTATTAGTAGTGGGTAAGGTATTATCACTAAGCTCCTGCTGAACGCCTTGAGGAACACGTAGCTATAGTAGGACACCACGAAAATACCGCAGCTAATCAAGAGTATCTTAGCTGTGTCCTCGTTCTGCTGAATCGTGTATAGGATCGCGATAACCACCAACGTAGCGAAGGAAGCGGCGTTAAGCACTGTGAAAAACCTCTGCAAAGCACTTTCCTGAAACCCTAACACAGCCGACATCAAGTTAATCAATGTGAAGAAACCCACAAATAATAGGAAGAAGACTATCAGGTAAGTTGAGTCTATCCGAAGCAGACGCGTTAACTCAGCATTTCCGGCACCGCTCATCTCAACTCACTAGACCCTCTTCTCATCATGTCACTAAACAATGTGATTACCCGTTAATATATTTCTAACGAACTTAAGAAGAAGATCGTAGGTAGTTTCCCGGGGGAACATGATTTAATGGAGTATGACCTAATAGCTGAGAGTTATAGGAGGAGGCCGTGGGAGATAGTGAGTAAAGCCTTAAGTAATGAGACAACTTGGTTCGCTGACCTAGGTTCAGGTCCTGGACAGCACTCCAGATACCTAGCCACCCTCAACGAAGCGCTCAGAGGGGTCTTAATAGACGTCTCCGTCGAGATGATTCACCGAGCTCTTAAAGAAACACCAGAGAACCTCTCACACAGATTATACCCAGTGTTAGCTGATATGAGGGAACTTCCTATGAGGTCAGACTCCATGGACTCACTACTCTTAATAGCTTCTCTCCACCACATAGTACCGCGCGCTGACCGCTTAAAAACGTTGCGTGAGTGTCGGAGGGTTTTGAAGAGGAAGGGTTCGCTACTAGTGGTTGTATGGGCTAGGTGGCAGAAACCGCTAGTCCTTAAGGTCTTGAAGGACATACTCACCTACTTCTTACGAAGAAAAGAGAGCTTCTGGGATATAACTAGGTGTTCTAGAGTTGCTTGCAGAACATACCACCTCTACAGCGTTAGCGAGTTAGCTAAGGAGCTTGAGACCACCGGTTTCAGAGTGATCGAGAGAGGGATTTACGTACCCGGAGGAGTCGAGAAACNACTAAATAAGAATTACTACTGCCTAGCAGTCAAGACTTAAGACTTTTATGCATGTAAGGTGAGTTAGGGGGTTTTCTATAGCCTAGAGACCTGTAATAATCGCGTACGCCAACACCTGACAGGACAAGTATTTCCTTAGCGTTATACTCCTCCGCGGCTATTCTCTCCGCCTCGAAAAGGAGCTTCTTGCCGAAACCTCTGTGCTGCCACTCCAGGCTGCTGACTGGTTCCTCTCCTGGAGCGACGGGAACTCCATACACGTGTAGCTCACGAATCAAGGCTTTCCTACCGCCAGCAACCTCGGGTCTGTGCGCGTGCTGTGACGGAATCCTTAACCGAAGTATCCCTACCAAGATGTCGTTCTGAGGATCCTCAATAGAGAGGAATTCCTCCACACCCTCACTAGCCTCATACCTCATCCTACAAAGCTGTAAAGCTTCGAGTCTGGGGGTGACCCCCCTCTTAACCATGGCTCTACCAGCCTCCCTCCACCTAATCTCACATATTTTTATTCCCTTCCTAAAACACTCCTCCTCAACCAATTCCCTCAGATTGCTTTTCCGAGGGCCGTCGATTATTATCTGAGCCGGCACATCCCTCTGAATCCTCTGAACTCTGACATACTTAGGGATATACCTGTACATCTCTGAAATAAGTTTTACAGCGTCCTCATCACTTAAGGCTCTATATTCCCCCCTCCTCCACATCTCGTAGAGTTCGGTACCCTCAATAACTAGTGTGGGATATATTTTGAGGTAATCCGGTCTGAAGTCAGGGTTCTCGAATATGGTCTTGATAACCTCAATATCCCTCTCTAAATCACTCCCTGGGAGACCCGGCATTATATGGTAAGCTACCTTAAACCCAGCGTCTTTCAGGATCCTGGTGGACTTGATAACGTCAGCCACGTTATGACCTCTCTTAACGAGAGCTAACACGTCATCGTACACGCTCTGAACACCTAACTCTACCTTAGTAGCCCCGTACCTGAGCATCATGTCCGCGTGCTTCTCCAGCCCCCAATCCGGCCGAGTCTCTATAGTCAAGCCAACACACCTAACCGAAGCTCTCTCATTCCTTTCCTGCTCTGCCTCCAACGTGGTTTCCGTTCGTGGGAGGATCTCCGGGAAGTCATTCATAGCTCTGTAAACCTCCTTGATGAACGTTTCCTGATAGTCTTGAGGGTAAGCTAGGAAAGTACCGCCCATAACGATCAGCTCAACCTTAGAAGGATACCAGCCGATGTAGTCTCTGTAGTGCCTTAACCTAACGTGGACTTGAAGGTATGGATCGTAATCAACCCTTCTAGCTCTCATTAAAGCTGGCTCATCCCCGATATATGATTGGGGAGTGCCGTACTCGAGACCGCCGGGGCAGTAAATACACTTACCGTGAGGACACTTATAGGGCTTGACCATGACCGCTACGATAGCAACCCCTGACAAAACCCTCGTCATCTTCCTTATTCTCACACTCTCGCAAGTCAACGACCTCACTCCAGTAATAATCATTTGAGAAAGCTTAAGTTATTTCAGGATAGCTCAGTATTCAAGCCCTCAAAGCAAATCCCGATAAACCAATGACTATAGTGATTAGAGACATCAGCAAGATTAACTTCCGCGAGTGCTTTAGTGAAAAGCTTATCAAGTACTTAATCGTTAAGAAACCCACTATAGCTGAGACTAAGAAAGCTGTCATCAAACCACTCAAGGAGTCCGCAACCACGACGTCAGAAGTATAAGATCCTAGTAGAGCTCCTCCAAGATTAGCCGGGATGGAAGCCAGGAAACTCAGCTTCATAGCGTCTTCCAGCTTATAACCCATGAAAACCAACGCCGTGATCGTGGTACCGGATCTACTCACCCCGGGTAACACAGACAGGGATTGCGCTACGCCAAACAAAATAGAGTCCACTAAGTTAACGTTTTCAATAGACTTAAACCCTCCCCCATCCTCTCTCCTCATGAAGAACTGAAACAACAAAAGCAAGCCAATCAATAAAGTAGTGGCTGAGAACTCAAGCCCTGACAGAAGGACCCGAACGATGACGTGTATCGGAATACCTAAGACCCCGGTCACCACAGTCGACACAACAAGAAACTCAAGTAAGCTACTTTGGTGAAACAACCGAGTGAGAACTCTCCTGAAAAATACTACAGCTGCCACCACAGTACCTCCTTGAAGAACCAAAGCTAGAAGATAAGANTCTAATATAGAAACACCCCCAACTAAACTCGCGAATAACATTAAGACAGTCTTACTTGAGACCGGCAACCACTCAAAAACACCTTGCAGTAAGCCGATCACCACGTAAAACCATGAATCCAATACACACACCCCACTACCCCGAAATAAAACATCAGAATACTAATAATGTTTTCAAGCTCTACGAAACTAGCCCGCGAGAACATCACGGACTCAACCATGATTAAAAGCTGGTTCTGGTAATGGGTTAAAAGACAACGCGTGCTTTAGATACTATATTGTTAGAAAGCTTTGAGCAAGTCTAGAATTCACTAAGTAGTTCAGTAAGTAGCGCGAGAGTACCGTACCTGAGGTCACGAGCACGTGCCACACATACTAAAAGATTCTGGTCTAGTACTTTCATCATAATTAGTTTTTATTATACTTCTTTCAGTATATACTTATTGGTGTCTGTATGGTTAGGAAGAAAACCAGTGTATATATAGATGAAGAGCTTTGGAAAAAAGTGAAGAAGATTGCTTCCGAGTTAGACCTTGAGGTTAGTTTTCTTCTAGAGGAGATGATTAGGGAAGAAATAGGTGAGAATGTGGAGGCAGCGTTAAGAGATATNGTTGATACATTCATTAGCGAGCTGGATTTTGAACCTGTAAAACTTAGGGAGGGACTTGTTAGCGAGTTAGTCAGGGAGATGAGGGATGAGCGATCAGATAGCATATCTAGACAGTAGCGCTATCGTTAAAAGATATGTTAGTGAGCCCGGCTCTGAATATGTTAGGAATATCTACAGGAACGCTTATAGTGGTGAGTTACGCGTATCTTTTAGCTTATGGAACGTTGGTGAAGTTCTAGGAGTAATAGATAAAGCGAGAACTCTCGGCAGAATCAACGACGAAGAATATTTAACGATTAGGAAAAGATTCATCTCAGAGACTCTGAGAATGCATAAGCTGAACGTCCTCGTCTTAGTACACCTAAGAGTAAGTATCTTAAAACAAGCATGGAAAATAGTAGAAAGATATCACGTATATCAAGCGGATGCCTTACAAATAGCTTCGGCGAAAATAGTGAATGCATCCACGTTCGTAGTAGCTGATAAAAAACTTCACGAGATAGCACTAGAAGAAGGGCTAAACAGCGAACTTATATAGAGAGTATTTCAAGGATTTTTGATTCTTGCTTATGAAGGGAGCGCCGGGGGCGGGATTCGAACCCGCGCGGGGATTCCCCCACTGGCTCTCAAGGCCTGCCGATATTCATCACGCGTTTCATTTAGGTATGCGTAACCATGAAACTTGGTAAAACATCTTGATAATACTCTGAATAAAGACCTTACTCAGCTAACGAAACAACTCCTTACTATGTTAGTTATAGCACTAGATAGCACTACTTACTAATAAATACCTTTTAATATGTTAATAATTATAGTAGCATTATGGTCTTTTCAGCATTATTAGGAGGTCTACCCTCTTATCCTCTTTATATAGCTTCTCCCATATGTCGCTGTACTTCTTCGGCAAGTAGAGCTTGAACCTCTCACTCTCCCTAGTAAGCCTCCTATTGACGGCTAGCACCTTATCTACGTAGTTTATAGGCTCTGGGAGGAAGACTATGAAATCAACCTCCCTCTTCTCTCTGTGCAAATACTCCCAGACGTCGTTGTGCTCGGTGGGCAGATACACCTTATAGTATCTATAGGACTCCCTTATAATAGCCCTACCTCTGACCAGCATCCTATCTATTATCATCAGGTACGATATAGACATCGTATCAGCCAGAAAAAGACAGGGTGAAACATTTAAAAATTTGAGAAAAAGAATTCTCAGATGTCTTAACCTTAGGTTTATTTAAGATACTTCATTAATACAAAAAGAGGATGGATAAGAAGAGCTATATTTTTCTATAGAAAACTACTGTGATGTAATTTTCTTTTATTGCTTTAAGGACTCTTTCTGCTTCAGCTCTTTCTATTCCGTATTCTTTCTTGATCCTCTTTATCTCTGAATCTACCAGCTCTTTTAACCATAGAAGTTCAGCATAGTAATCAATCGTTATCTGCCTCATGAGAGATATCAATCAGGAATACTTGCTAAAGCATTCTTAAGCTCATTCTAAAAGCTTATGGAGAGCCCAAACTATAATACCTAGTAATGAACTTAATAATAGTATCAAGGTGAGCGACATTAAGCCTGCAGCTTCGGAGATCATACGAGGAGCTATAGTACCTATTATGACGAATAGCAATGGCATCCCTAGTAATAGTGCAAAAGCCCTTCCTAAACCATATTCCCAGTCATTGATAGCCTTAAAGAAAGCGTGCAACAACGTAGTTATGCCAGCGACACCAATTAAAATCAATGTAATGTATAGCGTGTTTACTGCATTCTTGATCATTGTTGTGTTGATACCAACGTGACTAAGAGCTTCTATAATCTTAGGTATAATTATACCTAGGAGCAGACCAACAATAATTTGTACGATAGCCTCTCTTAAATCCTCTACTCCCTCACTAAAACCTGTCTCCCATCCCATTTTATCATCTCTTCAGCCACTTATTGAAATACCTATCAACTCCTTAAGCTCCCTCAGCTTATCCCTCGCCTCAACGGTTAACGAAACAAGTACGTAGCCCTTCCGAGGCATCCTCACCCCCTTAAGCATTAGCACTCTAAGTATTTAAAAATATACAATGTACAGTACTATCCACGTAAACTGGTAGCTACGTATGCGGGT
>Ga0065719_100050_pt1 | contig 27501 bp, 33 predicted proteins | sample GBSCel85sediment_FD_59106 | JGI IMG/M metagenome (GOLD analysis project Ga0065719, IMG submission 59106) | Hot spring sediment microbial communities from Great Boiling Spring, Nevada - Cellulolytic enrichment CS 85C v3 (version 3) | ecosystem: Environmental > Aquatic > Thermal springs > Hot... | reverse complement strand
AAGATGTCTTAGAGCCCATAAGAGGATAGGATGAAGAATGAATGTCGAGGAGGTGGCCGAAGCAGTTTCTCTAGCATTCGTGGCGATTAAAAAACATCTAGAACAGGAGATCTCCCTTAAATCAGCCCTCTACGCGTCCATCCAAACATATAAACCTGCTACCCGGGTTCTGAGGCTCGCCCGCAAGATGCTCCACATATATGCCCTTGGAAGCTATCAAGCTCTCAGTCTCCTGAGAAGGCTTTCTAGGGAAGAGCTGGATCAGGACTCGATGATACTGCTAGGCTTGCTCTTATGCTCCATCTGGGCGGGTTTGGACTTGGGAGACCCCGAGGAGCTTGTAAAGGCTCTTAGAAGGGTGATGGGTAGGCTTTGGCCAAGGGGGGCCGAGCCCTGGATAGGGCTAATAAGATCAGCCCATAAAGCTGGGCTCAATCTCCAGATATATCCAAGTTATCAGCCATGGTTCATCAAGCTCGTAACAAGGGTGCTCGGGAGATCTGAGGCCAGCATGCTACTGAGATTCCAAGATGAGAATCGGCCGAGAACATATGTTGCGCTGAACACGCTCCTCGCCTCTCAGGAGGATATACTTGAAGAGGCTGAGAAGAATGGAGTCCACCTGCTTCCTGATCGGAGGCTTCCAGGCCTTTACATACTTGAGCGCGTGGATGATACCCGGAGCCTGATATCGCTAACGAGGAGGATGCTACTCCTAATCCAAGATCTCTCAAGTTATTATGCGGTTTACGCGCTTGATCCGAGGCCGGGCCAAAGGATCCTTGATATATGCGCGGCGCCGGGCTCGAAAACTATCCTCGCGGGCATCCGGATGAGGAATAGGGGTCTGATAATCTCGATTGACTCCTCGATAAGCAGGCTCAGGACTCATTTGAGGCGGGTTAGAGGGGCTGGGCTGCGGATTGTGGAGGACTTGGCCGCTGACGCGACAAAGCCGCTGCCTCTGAGGCTGGAGGCGGACGCGTTGCTCCTTGATCCGCCATGCAGCTCCACGGGGCTCTTCTGGAGGGAGCCAATATACAGGCAGATCGTGAAGCCTAGGCACGTGAAAATGTTTGCGAGGCTCCAGGCTAAGATGCTCAGGAACTCCGCGCCCCATGTTAAGAGGGGAGGCCACATAATCTACTCGACATGCAGCATATCGCTCGAGGAGAATGAGCTGCTTATCGAGGATTTCCTCAAGATTCATCCAGAGTTTGAGCTCGTGGATCTTGAGCCGAGGCTGGGCATGGATGGGCTGAGGGGCTTGGCAGAGACCCGCCGCCTCTATCCACACAGGGACTACTGTAACGGCTTCTTCATCGCGAAGCTGAGGAGGAGGTGGTAGATGATAACATGGCATAATATGCGGCGTAGATGGCGCAGGCTGCCGCCGACCAATTATCGAAGAGCGGATTCACCTCGACGATATCCATCGCCATAAGCCCCCTCGCCGCGACAATCTTAATGAGCTCATAGAGGTGGATTGGCGCAATCCCACCAGGCTCCGGATTACTAACGCCTGGCGCATAGCCCGGATCAAGAACATCAACATCTATGCTTAGATAGATGTTCTTCAGCCCGGATGTGAGCGCGTCAAGCTTCTTCACGGCACCCCTGAAGTCTAGGAATATCTCGGAGCTCGTGACGAGCTGGACACCCATATCATCGGCCACGGCGAATTCCTCCTCCGTATAGGCTCTAGCCCCAACAACTATGACATGCTCCATCCTCTTCTCCTCTAGAAGTCTTCTAAGCCAAGTGGTATGATTTATCCTAGTATCCATGAACTCGTCCCTCATATCTAGGTGAGCATCGAAGATCACTAATCCGCCGATGCCTCCCAGCCTCGGGATGGATCCAAGAGTGAGCGTATGCTCTCCTCCGAGGATAACGGGGATCTTGCCAGCCTCTACAATCCTCTCAACAGCCTCACCAACCCTCCGTAGCATCACATCAACGCTAACCGTTGGATGCAGATCGCCTAAGTCGCATATTCTTATCGATTTCTCGGCCGGGAGCTCAAGATATTCAGACATGATCCTCAGGCTGAGGGGAGCGAATCTCGACCCGGGTCTAAAGCTCGCGGTAGCATCAAAGGGCACGCCGAAGACCGCATAATCGGCATCCTCGAAGCTCGCATCAGTTCCGACAAAGGATGGCCCCTTATAAAATAAGAACCTAATCCAATCTCTGCTCATCGGATGCTGAGGAGTCATGCGGTAACCGATATAAAATACTCTCGCGAAATATCTGCAAGATGACGCCGGCGCGGCGGAAGTTACTAATAATATTGCTGATCGGCGTCTTGGCTCGGCTGATTCCAGCGCCATTCTACGCCCATCCATGGGATATGTATATCTGGTTCAAGTCCGGCGAGCTCGGCCTACAGGACCTAAACATCTACAAGTTCGGGGATTACGTCGAGTATCCCTGGGGCTTCTACGCATATCCGCCTGGATGGCTCTACTGGCTGATAGTCGTCGCCCTGCTTGGCGGGGGAACATTATTCAGAATATTCATGATAAAGCTCCCGATAATCCTCGCTGACATAGCATCAGCTATCATGATATACCAGATCATGAGGATGCTCAAATTCGATGAGGACAAATCGCTAGTAGCCTCGGCAATATGGCTCTTCAACCCAATCACGTATTTCATCTCATCGTTTTGGGGGATGTTTGACTCGATAGCGGTCCTCTTCCAGCTCCTCGCGATCTACATGCTCCTCAGGCGGAGGCTCATCTCGGCCGGGGTCATGGCGGGGATCGGGGCGTCTATCAAGCTAATCCCAGCCCTCATAGTAATCCCGGCTATGATACACCTTATCAGGCGGGGGGAATGCGGCCTCAGAGAAGCCGTCCTAAAGCTGATCCTCCCAACATCCATAACATTTCTAGCGGTCTCCACACCCTTCCTAACAACGCCGATGGAATATTTCGAGGCAATATTCTTCCACGCCAAGAGCGTCGGCGGATTCACCTACTGGATGGCCCTCTCAACCTTCTTCAATCTCTCAAGCTTCTGGTTCATACCGATCGCGGCATTCAGCATAATACTCGTGATGATTGCGAGGAGGATAAGGCCCGACGACCATAGCCTAGTGTGGGCGCTAACGCTCACTCTCACATCATTCCTAGCAGTATCGCCGAAGGTAAACATTCAGCACATAAACTTCCTAATCCCGATGATACTAATCTCTAGGGATTTATGGGTCTCGAGGAATGTTAAGAGAAACCTCATCATGTTGATGCTCTCGGCCGTGGCATGGCTCGCGGGCGCTTGGATCACCATGAATGGATTCAGCCCAGCATGTATTGGGAGGATATATGTTCCAGAGAGCTATGAAATTGGACTGCCATATATCCTGCAGATTGTAGCTGGTATATTCGGCGGGACGAGGCTCCTAGCATTAATGATGGATTATTTCAGTCTCCAGAAATATGATACAGCGTATCTCAGCAAGTGGAATGTGCTCGTATATGGTGTTGTGATTGCGCTCGGCCTCGCCTCAGTAATGCCGCCACCCCTCGCAGTGGCGCTCCCAAATGATCCAATCAGGATAGGGGTCCCGGAGAGCCCCGACTCCGCCTTCACGCCGGGATCCGATGAAAGCGTGAGCCAGTTCCTAAGGCACTATAACGTCACGCATGTTGTCCTTATAATGTCCCCGGACTTCATCAACACCTATAATGGATTTGATCCCTCCCAAGACGTGACCAAGTACTTNAGGTTCAGGATCGAGGCTGATAGGTGGAGCCAGTCAGACCTACTATGGCTCGTGAGAAGCTTGAAATCGCGCGGTGTTAAGGTGCTCCTCGGAGTCTATCTCAAGGCTGAGGGGCCGATATACAGGTACGGGGTCCAGGGATTCGACATAAAGTGGATCAGCAGGCATCCGAACTTGCTTGGGGCCGAGAACCTCCTACTCTTCAACAATAGCTTGAACGGCGTCAGCTATGCGGAGTTCTTCTCAAGCAAGCTGGAGAAGGTGGTCAGGGACTTCGGGTTTGATGGTGTATATCTCATGGCTTGGGATAGCTGGAGAATATCATCAGATGATAGGCTGCAGCACATCATGCCGCTTCTCGAGAGATTGAGGGCGCGAACCTGGATACCCATCTTCATCGAGGGACCGGATGTCCTGAGCGAAGAGGAGGTTGGTAGGCTTCTCAAGCTCTCGGACTACATGGTCCTTAAGACCACGCCGCTCATAAGCAAGCTCTACTACATGACGAGGGTCAACATGTCGCTCCTCATAGTTGAGGAGGACCTCTCCAGAATTCTTGAAGGGATTCCGGAGGATCGCCGTGATAGGGTGCTCTACATGGTATGCACATTCAGCTTTGTTGATGGATGGTTTAACCCAGCGATAGAGCTCAGCCTCGAGGTTAATAGATATGAGGAGGCGGGGCTGGGGGCTGGATATGCGATCTACTACGCCGATAGATACGTGCCATACAAGATAACCATAAAATCCAAGTAATGATTCTATTCCTCAGGGATTCGCCTCCATTTGGCCACCTGTGGATATATCCTCCCATCCCTAGAGACTCTGCCCGATCCAAGGTAGAAGTCGCCGCATCTCGCAACAACATATCTCGCCTCAATCTTCTCAGACCTCTCTATGGGCGCGGCCTTCATCCACTCCTCAGCCTCCTCCTCGCTCAGCTCTATTACATTCTTCGTTATCGCGGCGCCGAGCANCTGGCTACCCTCTATCGAGAGAATTACATCGCCCTTCACCATCTTCGCGACATAGAGCCCCACTTGCTGAACTCTCCTAAGCCTGCAGGCAACATCATAAGCCTCCTTGGACGTGGCTCTTATCCTCCCCTGCCCAGTCCGGATGAGGACTAGATCATCGAAGGCATTCTCGACGCCATGCTGGTCCTCAAGCCTCTTAGCGAGGTATCTCCTTTCTGCGGAGGTTAGCAACCTCATCATCTCACCTCCTTTGTGATCCTCGCGATATAGAATCCTTCAGCCCAGTTGTCATAGGGCATTATCCGCATCGTTTTCGAGATCTCATCCTTCATCCTTACCCCGCCATACTCGGTTATCCCCGGCCTATGCCTAAGATCCTTGAGCCTTATCTCGCTTACCTTCGCATCTTCCCGGTTCTCGAGAAGCCAGTTCACCACGAGCTCATTCTCCTCAACTGTCAGCGTACACGTGGAGTATACTAGGGTGCCGCCGGGCTTGAGGCAGTCGAAGGCGGCTAGGATCAGCCTTTTCTGGAGCTCGCTAAGCCTCTTGACGATCCCAATGGACCACGCCCTCGCTATACCCCAGTTCTTGCTAATTATTCCGAGGGAGCTGCATGGAGCATCCACAAGAACCCTGTCAAAGAACTCTCTAGCAAATCGTGGATACTTCCTCCCATCGGCGAGCGTGATAACGCAGTTTAGCACGCCGAATCTCTGGAGGTTTGATGAGAGCGCCTTAACCCTGTCGAAACTGATGTCATTCGCGACTAGGACCCCCTCGCCGCGGAGGAGCTGCGCGATCTGCGTGCTCTTGCTTCCCGGAGCGGCGCATAGGTCGAGGATCACCTCGCCCGGCCTCGGGTCCAAGGCCTCAACAGGCGCCATGGAGACAGGCCCCTGAATATAGATCAGCCCGAGCATATGCTCCAGCGACTTCCCAAGATCCTCGCCGCCCGAAGCCATATAGCCATGTCGAGCCCATGGAATAGGCTCAATACTATATCCCCTAGACCTTAGCCTCTCCAGAATCTTCTCCTCAGAAGCCTTCAGGGTATTAACTCTAAAGGCCTCGGGTAAGGGCCTCTCATAAGCCTCAAGCAGGAGATCCAGCTCCACGTCCGGAAGCCTATCAAGATAGCTCCTCAAATCATCACTGAGCATGATCTTACTCATGATCCTTACTAGATCATGGGCTGGAGGCGACATGAAAACTTAACCCTTGGACCGCGTTCAAACCTTTATAGAGAAAGTTATGGATGATTGCATAGGAGCGAGTAGGAAGCTGGGATGCTAGATGAGAAGTTCGTTGTAAGGAAGAGGGTTAGGGGTAAGTTCAGGATAGCCCTAGTCTACCCGAGCACGTATGAGGTCGCGATATCAAACCTCGGCATCAGGATAATCTACCACCTCCTAAACCTCGATGACAGGATCTATTGCGAGCGCTTTACCGCTGAGAGTGATAGGAGTATTGAGACCGGCTCCCATCTCAGCGAGTTTGACCTGATAATGTTCAGCTACCAGTATGAGCTGGATTTCCTCGAGATGGCGCACCAGATAGCTAGGCTAAACCTCTTCGATAAGCCCAAGATTATCGGCGGCCCATGTACATGCAATCCATACCCTCTCAAATGCCTTACAGACTATGTTTACATCGGAGAGGCGGAGAGCGGGCTGATGAAACTCATCGAGGAGATGATGGACGGCGCGAGCCCAGAGAACCTAGCAAGCTTAGAGGGGTTATTCATCGCAGGGGTCTCCGAGGCGGTGAGAAGAACATATCCACGGAGACTTGACACGTTTCTCCCGGCGCTTCAGGTCTCCAGCAGGCGGAGCATCTTCGGCGATGCTCTCCTACTCGACGTAAGCAGGGGATGTGGGTGGAGCTGCCTCTTCTGCCTAGGAAAAAACTTCTACGCGCCATATAGGGAGAGGAGTCTAGATCAGCTGGCAGAGATTATGCGGGAGGGGGTGATAAGGGGGGACTATGAGGCCGTAGCCCTGAATAGCCAGCGACCTCTCGAGATATAGCAGGCTCGAGGAGCTAATAGAGATCGCGAGGGAGCTCAGGAGGGATAGAAGCTTTAGGCTAATAGCGCCATCCTTGAGGGCCGATGCGATGAGCGAGATGCTCTTAGAACTCTTGGCGGAGAGCGGTGAGAAGACCATAACGATCGCCCCCGAGACATGTGAGGAGCTCAGATATAGGATAGGAAAGGGATTTCCAGATGAATCGCTCCTCAATGTGTGCAAGCTGCTCAAGAAGCATGGGATCACCCGGATAAAGCTTTACATGATGTTCGGATTACCGGGGGAGACCATGAAGGACTTAGAGGAGGCGGTGAAGCTTGTTAGGGAGATAAAGGATCTGGGATTCAGGGTGAGGGTGAGCGCGAACCCATTCGTCCCAAAGCCTCATACGCCAATGGAGAGCGAGGAGTTTGAGGATCCAAGAATCCTAAGGAGGAAGCTTAAGTTCCTGAGAAGGGAGCTTGGCAGGATCCTGAGCACTGATGGGATAAGGCAGGCATATCTCCAGGCCATAATAGCGAGGGGCGATGAGAGGATTGGAGAGCTGATCCTCGAGACTGTTAGAGAGTATAGGAAACCGACCCTAGCAGCGATAAGAAGAAAGGCGAAGAAGATGGGGATAAACTTGGATGATTATGCTAAGAGGGGCTCGGAGGAGAGGCCGTGGAGGAGGATAAGGCTCACCTAACTCTTTTATAAGATTGAGATCCCATGCATAGAGCATGGTCAACTATTGGGTCTTCCTCGTGAAGGATCATGTGCATATGGGAAGAATTGTACCCGCGAGCGAGGTCCTATCAAACAGGATGAAAACAGGTTCCGGTCGCTGAATGTTAGAGCCCCAAATCTCAGGAGGCTTGAGAAGGGCGACAAAGTAATCTTCTACATCGCAGAAGCCAAGAGAAAGGGGTTCATGGTGAGGGAGTATTAGCTGGGCCAGCTCACCCAATAACGGAGGAACAGAGATTCCATGTAATCGGAGAACTATCAAACGCGTTCCAATATGCGNTGGGCTTCNAGGGAGGCGGAGNTGTGGGAGATAGCAATTTCGCCAACAGAAATACANAACAGGNTCTCATTCCTCAGGANGNTCAGGAACCCAATGNGGGCATTCANGGGATCGANAAAGAGGATAAGCGANGAAGACTACAATGANNTAATTNGGNCNTATNAGNAGAAACGCCAAGCAAGAGCATAACCNGTTTAGTGAGAATATTTGGGTCGGCCCGGCTCTTCCTGCATCACAGTTCAGTCTGGAGCGGCTGCCTCATCCCCCAATGAGAAAACTAATTCATTCTCGGCTTTTAATCTTTCCACCTTCCCGGCCATAAAACTATTTATCTAGACCAAGATATGCGTATCTTACAATGAATCATAAGGAGCGCTTTTTCAGGGCTCTTGAGCTGGGCGAGCCAGATTATGTCCCTATAACAGATTTCGCGCTTGATCCTCCTATAGTTGAGCAGGTTCTTGGTAGACCTATTATGAGTCAGGTCTACACTACGGCTGCGGCAGTACCNGCTGGGATTAAGCGATAACCTATAGGTTATTGTTGGTTGAGGCGTGCAAGAAGCTTGACTTCGATGCCGCTGTCGTGCTATCAGACTATTCTTTAACGCCTAGAGATTATAAGCCGAGATATGTCGATAAGGATAGGTACGTTGATCATTAGGGTAGGGTGATGCAGGCGAATCAGAGAAGCAGGACAACCTTCTTTGTGGATGGTGTGGTGAAAACGCCGGAGGATCTGGAATCCTATGAGCCGCCTAATGCCTTCCATCCCGATATCTACGAGATGATGGAGCGAATAATGAGGAGTGTAAGGGGGAGGATATCGTATCGTTATGATAGGGCAATGCCATAGTGGCTGGCACTTCGCCTTCCAAGTTAGGGGAGGTATTGACAAGATCCTTCTAGACTTTCAATAGGCCCTTCCTCGCGAGAAATCTATTGGATAAGTTAGCAAGAGCCTGTCAAAGCTATGCTAAGGCGATGGCGGAGGTTGGTGTAGATGCGCTATGGGTTACGGATAACTATGCTGGGAAGAATGGCCCATTCATGAACCCAATAATGTTTAGGGAGTATGAGCTCCCATACTTGAAGGCTATTGTCAATATAGGCAAGAGATATGGGATTCCTGTTTCTGAAGCATTCTGATGGAAATCTCTACACCATCCTAGATGACATAGTAAATACGAGTATCTCGGCGCTACACCCAATGGAGCCCGGCGTCATGGATATGGGAGATGTTAAGAGGAGATATGGGGACAGGATATGTGTAATGGGGAATGTTGATTGCAAGTACGTCCTTTCCTATGGGACGGAGGATGTGAGGAGAGATGTTAGGAGATGTATAGATGCGGCGGCGGAGGGCGGTGGATTCATACTTACATCCAGCAACTCGCTTCACATGAATGTGAAGGTGGAGAACATATTCACAATGGTTGATGAGGCGAGAAAACACGGAAGATACCCGCTCCCCGGAAGAAGAGTCTAATAGTCTATTGGGGATAGGCTTAGCTCGGATACGCCTCGATGTTTATCCTGTATTTTCTCGCGATCTTAAGGAGCTTGTTCTGGCATTTCTTGATATATATCCTGTAGTATTGCTCCGGGATGTATAGCCTTATGACGTTCTTGTCCTCCTCGATCCTGAAGTCCGGTATGTATTCTTGGAGCAGGCTCGTGATCTTGAATGCTGGCCTGCTCATGGCCTCTCCGCGCGCCTCTTTCTTTATCGGCACCACGAAGTTCCTCTCACCAAAGACGTAGAGCTCGAATTTCGGCTCATCGGTCAGGAAGTCCTTGACAATCACCGTTGGCCTCGCGAGATCCTCCTTCTTCAGACCGGCTGGCACCTTAACTGTCATCTCGAGGGAGTATATTTTCTCTACCTCACCCTTATCCATGAATATGACCGTGTCTATTACTGACGGCAGCATGCCCAAGTCTATTCTATTCGCTATCCTCTGAATAGCATCTATCGGCGTTGTCGCATGTATAACACCTATCATCCCTATCCCGGCGAGCCTCAGGTCTATGAAGAGGTCGAAGTCCTCGGGCCCACGTATCTCATCAAAGATCGTGTAATCGGGCCTGCTCAGCAGAAGGACATCATGAAGCTCGTTATGCCTCGAGGCAGCCTTCGAGTACTGGGTTATCTCGGGCGACACCTGGAGGTCTCGCGGGCTCTCAATAGTCTTAACAATCTTGTTCAGCGACTTATAATGCTCGGCGAGGGCCTGCGCGAAGGTCGACTTGCCCATCCCAGGCGGCCCAGCTATTAGTATCCCCTCCGCCTGCGTCTCCAGCCTCTCGATAACCTTCATCGGTAGGCTGTAGTCCGCGAGCCTTCTCCTGATCTTCGGCTTGACTATCGTGAGCTCGAAGCCGTCTGAGAACGGCGGCCTAGTGGCCACGATCCTGAAGTCCCTTAGCTGGAATATCTTGACGGCTGGCTTATCGACCTCAAGGAAGGCATCCGTTCCCAGCGACGTGTAAGCCTCCCTCATTAGATAGGCGAGGGTTAGCTCCATCTCCTCCCTCGTGACCGGCTTATCCAGTATCTCCTCGAGCCTCCAGCTTCTCGGCGAGCCCCGTTTAACCCTAGGCGGAAGTCCCTCCTTTAGATGCAGGCTCATAACTTCATCTGTGAAGACTTCCTGAATGCGGAATGGGGGCGGCGGCATCTCATAAAGCACCTCAACCCCCAGCGATGAGGCCATCTTGGCCGTGATTGGGTCGCATGTCACGAGGCTGGCGCCCCTCTTCCTCGCCTCCTCGAGGATCGCTAGCCGATCACCATTAGAGCTCGCCCCAACATATTCGATAACTATGCCCGCGGCCCTGCAGGCGGTTGCCAGCTTCTCAAGCCCCTCGAGGGCCAGTGTATCTCCCTCGGAGGCCAGCCTCTCCGCCTCCGCCACGAGACCGCGGTGTATGAGGACCTTCCCCTCCTTAAGAAGCCCACTCTCAACTAGATGCACCACGGACTTAAGCTGAATCGCCAGTAAATCGGGCAGGTAAAGCCTTTCAGTCATTCCTCCTACTTAGCTGAAAGCCGCTATAGCGTAGTAATAAATGATGCGGGGACACTTGAGGGGGGATGAAGTCTTAAATATGGCGTCTCCAACTAGCCCCCAGAATGAGCAGCGCTCAGGCGGAAGAGGTTGAGAAGAAGCCGGAGGAGAAGGAAGCTCAGGAAGCTGAGAGGGCAGTAGCTACAGCGCCCAAGAAGACCCTTAAATGGGGTATCGTCCACATATACTCGAGCTATAACAACATTATCGTCCACTTGACAGATCTCACCGGCGCCGAGACGATTGCCAGGGCCTCCGGCGGCATGTTCGTGGATGCTGGAAGGCTTGAGCCGACACCATATGCTGCGACAAGGGCCGCGAGCTATGTGATGGAGATAGCGAAGCAAAAGGGTATAGAGGCTGTCCACATAAGGGTGAGGGCACCTGGAGGGGTTAAGGCGAAGACCCCGGGGCCGGGAACACAGGCAGCTATCAGGGCGATCGCGAGATCAGGAGTAATAATCGGGAGGATAGAGGACGTGACACCAATACCCCATGACTCGGTCAGGAGAAAGGGTGGAAGAAGAGGAAGGAGGGTCTAAACCAGCTTACAACTCTTACAAACAATCAAGGTTTCAAGGGTGGAACAAACTTACATTGAGCTTCCATCCTAGAGTTCTTCTCTTAAGCTTGAAGGAGCTGCTTTGCGGCCTTATGAGAGGATTCTAGTGGGGTGTAAAAGTTTAGGGCTGCGAGTTTGATTCCTGATTCCGAGTATGCCGGGGCTTGTTATTGGTGTAGATCTGGGCGCGACGAATATTCGGGCGGCGCTGGGCAGCATTGAATCCGGGATTCTCAGGAGGGTTGAGGAGAAGACTGTTCAATCAGAGTCCCCGGATGATGTAATCCAGCAGTTTATCCGCCTGATAAGAATGGTCTCGGCGAACGACTTGGATAAGGTTAGAGCTATTGGAATAGGCTCGATAGGGCCTCTTGATTGCTGGAGGGGTGTGATACTTAACCCGCCGAACGTCCCATTCAAGAATGTGCATATAGTCGAGACCCTCCGGGATATGTTCAGGGTTCCAGTCTACCTGCTTAATGACTGCACGACCGCGGCCTTGGGAGAATGGGTCTTTGGGGCCGGCAGGGGGTTGAAGAACCTCGCTTACATAACACTCAGCTCGGGCATCGGTGGAGGAGTGGTCGTGGATGGCATCCCCCTAATTGGAAAGGATGGAAACGCCGCTGAGATAGGGCATATGGTGATAGACTTCGAGGAGAGGCTAGCATGCAACTGTGGTGGTAGAGGACATTGGGAGGCATACTGCTCAGGCTCTGGGATACCGAAGCTCGCTAAATATCTGATCGAGAGCAGGCCGGATTATTTCTGCGGAACATTGGTGGAGGATCTTGTAGGGAGGGGCGAACTGACCCCCAAGTCACTCTTCGAGTTGGCAAGGAGGGGTGATAAGGGGGCTCTCAAGATCATCGAGGAGGTTGGCAGGCTGAATGCTATAGGCTTCGCCAATGTCAACACGCTCTATGATCCGGAGCTGATTACCGTCGGTGGCTCGATCGCGCTGAATAACCCGGAGCTGGTGCTCAAGCCGATAATAGCGAACATAGGGAGATATACTGCGAATAGGGCTCCTAAGATAATAATCACGCCGCTTGGAGGTGATGTTGTTTTATATGGCGCGATAGCCCTAGCCTCGAACCCGCCTCAAACCCTTGCTCAGGGGGTGAGATAACGGCCTTGAAGCTAAGTTTTTTAGAGCCATGCTAGATCTTGATCGCTGACATGAGGTTGAGGGATCTTCAAAGACTCATGGCTGAGACCTACCTTGATCGTGATAGTCGGAGGGGTGCTGAAAAGACGCTTCTCTGGATGCTCTCGGAAGCTGGAGAGGTGGCGGATGCCTTCCTCAAGAATGATAGGAAGGGTCTTGAATGCGAGGTTGCAGATCTCCTCGCATGGCTTCTCAGCTTCTGCAACGTGGTTGGAATAGATCTTGAGGACGCTGTTTTAGCCAGATATGGGTCGGGATGCCCGGCCTGCGGCTCAAAACCCTGCCAATGCTCCATGAGATAGCATGAGAATTCTTTAATTTGATCATTTTCCAGCTTTAGGCGTTTGGGAAAATTGAATTACTAGTACTTTGTCGAGGAGGGCCTTTAAACGTTGTAGGTCGTGAAAAGCCTTACTAATAAAAGGTTAAAAGCGGGGTGGGCTGGCGGTCTTCATAACTATAAAAAGCCGGCAGGTATCAAACCTAAAACCATACATGAATTCATGGGATCTTCCATGCTGGGATGCCGGCAACGACCTTACCGGCCTTTATNGCTTTTANTACTCGCCGCCAGCGGCTTCACAGTCATAAGATATGCTACTCGCAGTGCTTTCAAAATGAGTAGTTCTAATCCGACTATTGTCTGCTTCTTTGGCAGGCGATTACTAACTTCTGCAATCTCATTCGAAAAATCTTATGTTCTTTCTAAAACTAACTAACTAACATTTTTTTGTAAAGGCTTNTTGCAANCCTTGCGATATGCCTTCTCAGTCTATGATTATATCGCCCTTTCAGTCTTACTAGTGGTAGATGAAGCGGTAGTTCTATTGCTAGGATTGCGCGTTCAGCGTTATTCCTTGAGACCGAGAATTTTACAAGCCTTCTTATAAACTTCTTCGTATATTATGAAGTATATGAAGGATGGCTATCTGACTAGCAATCTTTCCAGAAATCCTTATTCTAGCTACATTCATAAGTCTTATTGACTCTTTGAAGTTGTAGTCGAAGCCGTGTTTTATTAGTGTCGTCAATCTTCTTCTCTAACGCATGATTTTCTCATATTCTTTCACTAATGGTCTCATCTTCATTTTAAGCTCTAGTTCCTTGATAATTAACGACCTAAATGTCTCCTTTAGAATCTGTACAAGTAGCATTGCATCATTCTCATCACTCTTCCTCATATTATTCTCCATCCTCAGCCTCTTCAGCTTGGCAATATCCTTTAGCAGATATCTCGCTGGCACCCTCAAGTTCCGTCAGCTTCTTGACCCTGAAAACCCTGCCCCCATCAAAGACCGCATGCGTCTTATGCCTCCCCCTCTTCTTGTCAGCGGGAATCGCCACATCAACATAATAAACCCTAGCCATCCACACCCACACATACCTCCAATACGAGCCCTCCCCTTATTCATTGAGGACCATCCCGAAAATGGCAAAAACACTCTATAAAAGGATATTAATTAATGATCACGGATGCTGATAGGTGGAGGGCAGAGACCTATACAACCTATGGTCTTGATGGCGGAGAGAAGACAAAGCTAGGCGGAAACCTCCCCCCTAACAATTTAGGGGAAATCTATGCCGATGTTAAGCCCATGGTATGCGAGGCAATAAATTAATTAGGGGGATATTGTTTACCTTGGCGGACCATCAATGATGCATGGCTATGGCAGGATAGCTGAGATAGATCTGACGGAGGGTAGGGTGCGTACCTATGATCCTGATGAGAGGCTGATTAGGGACTTCATTGGCGGGAGGGGCTGGTGTGCGCAGATAATCTTCGAGAATCTTAATGAGATAATTCATGGAACCCATCCATCAAATGTTCTTGTGGTTGCGACGGGCCCGTTGGCGGCGACGGGCTTTCTCGGCGGATGCAAGACGAGCTTCGCGGCAATAAGCCCCCAGACTGGCATATATGGAGATAGCAGTGTCGGCGGATACCTCGGCTATATGATGAGGAGGGCTGGCATAGATGCGCTGGTGATAAGGGGTAGGGCTAATGCACCGAGCTACCTCCTAGTCGATGATGGGCGTGTCGAGGTGGTCGAGGATCCAAGCCTATGGGGGATGAGCTCGAAGGATGCCGACCGCGTGCTTCGAGAGAGGTATGGAGACTGCTCGATAGCGACGATAGGGGTTGCGGGTGAGAAGATGGTGGTCTATGCCTCGATAAACGTGGATTGGGGGCTTAGGGAGCGGAGGCACTCACAGGCTGGGAGGACGGGGATGGGTGCGGTGATGGGCAGCAAGAACCTCAAGGCGATCGTGGCTCGAGGAAGCGGATCCGTAGATGTCGCAGACCCTGAGAGGCTTAGAGAGGTGAATAGGAGGCTTATGGAAGAGGTTAGGTCGAGCCCAGCATATGATAGCTGGATGAAGTATGGGACGAACATGACTGTTGAATGGGCTAATGGCGTGGAGGCCCTCCCAACATACAACTTCCAGAAGACCGTCTACGAGTATGCTGACGCGATCTCCGGGAGAGCCGTCCACGAGTCTCAGGTCTATGTCTCCGCCTGCGCAAACTGCATAATACCATGCGGCCATACGCTAAGAATTGAAGACGACTTCGTGGTCATTGATTACGAGAACCTCGGGATGCTGGGCTCAAACCTCGGGTTAAGGACGCTTCAGGAGGTTGCTAAAGCGAATTACCTTTGCGACTACTATGGCATCGACACGATAAGCACGGGATCCGTTATAGCATTCTTGATAGAGTGTTTCCAGAGGGGCTTGATAACCAAGGATGAGCTCGGCTTCGAGATCTCATGGGGGGAAGCCGAGAAGATCTATCAGCTCATAGAGATGATAGCTTATAGGAGGGGGATAGGGAGCCTCCTAGCACAGGGCGTTAAGGCTGTCGCGAGCTATGTTAAGCGGGGCTCAGAGAGGTTCGCGATGCATGTGAAGGGCCTCGAGATAAGTGCATATGATCATAGGGCCGCCACGGCAATGGCCCTTAGCTACGCTACGTGCGATATAGGAGCACATCATAATCGGTCTTGGGCGATAACATATGATGTCGAAGTTGGGCGGGCGAGCTATAGCCGCGATAAGGCTGAGAAGGTGATCTACCTCCAGCACATCAGGCCATTATTCGACATGCTTGGAGTATGCAGGCTTCCATGGGTTGAGCTGAAGATCGACCCAAACATCTATGCGGAGGCTTATTCCGCGGTTACCGGTAGGGAGACGACTCTGGATGATCTTCTCAAGTGCTCCGAGAGGGTCTGGAACTTGATAAGGGTCATCGCCTACCTTAGGAAGAGGGTATGCGCGAAGGATGACACCCTCCCGGCAAGGGATTTCGAGGACCCGGTGCCGGAGGGAGAGACCAAGGGAATAACCTTGGATAGGGAGAAGTTCGCCGAGTTGCTTAAAACATATTATGAGCTGAGAGGTTGGGATGAGAACGGCATACCAACTCCGCAGAAGCTGATGGAGCTTGGGCTGGATGAGGCGCTAGCCAAGCTCTACCCAATCATGCAGGGAGCTGTAAGAACTCGAACATACGAGTTCGAGTTCTAAGGAATCTCGCGGTATAGCTTGTCATCAATCCTGAAGAGATAACCATAATAACTGTACCAAACTCATTAGCCTTGCTGGGATTATGCCGAGGAGGCCGAGAAACCCGTCATCACCAAGATATAAGGCTAGAATGGGCTATGAGGGCGAGTACTATCTCGTGAGGATGTTCGCAGACANGGGAAAGCCNGGGACATATGCTGTTAGGACCCCTGGAAGCGGCTCTGGAAAGCTCCCGAAACCAGATGTGATCGCNGTGGACTCGGGCGAGCTNCTAGCAATCGAGGTAAAATCTACGAACAAGTCATATGTGCTCCTGAACAGTTCCCANGTCGAGAGGCTCCTCGAGTTCTGCAAGCTATTTATCGTCAGGTGCCCGCAGTGTGGNGCTGAGATAAGGCCGAAGCCCATCATAGCCGCCAGGTTTCTCAACAGGGAGTGGAGCTTCACCGAGATACCATTGAGCTGGAGGGGCTCAATCATGTTGCGGATGCACGATCAAGCTTCTGGCGGCGGCCGATCACCTTCCCGCCAGCGGGTGGAGGACGCGGGGAGAGCATCTCGATAGATGAGAGCTCTAAGAGATGCTGGCTCAAGAAGTGGCTCAGCGTTGGCGCATTTTTAACCCATTTCCGCTCACTCGGCTTCGAGAGATATCCTATTGAGACTAGGGCTTGGAGGAGATTTCCAACCCTCCTCCTCTTGTTCCTGTCGATCTTGACATCGTCTGGGAGCCTCTCGATGACGTCCGTGAGCGTGAATGGCCCCTCGCTTATCGAAGCGACCGCGGAGAGTATCCTCTCAACATCCTCGGCCCTGAGCTTCTTAGCCCTCCATGAGAGCATCACTACTATCGGGTTCATCTTACGGCTACTCAAACGCCGCCCGCCTCCAGCTTCTTCAAGAGAACATCGGGCGGAATGATTATTGTTTTGCCGCACCTGCACGTAAACCTCAGCTTACAACCCTTCGACGCGAGCTCCCCAAGCTCATCGATTGCCGGGGCGATTGCCACCGATATCTCACCACATGATGGGCACTTTATCCTAAACCTCTTGCCCCGATCTAGCGTCTTAAGCTCTAAAACCTCGCCGCTCGGAGTAATGGCCTCGAGAAATGGCTTCGGTTGCTCGGCTGGTGCGGTTGGCGGCCTAGCCTCCAAGAGCTTCCTGAGGGATTCTAGCTCCTCCCTCAAAGCCTCATTCTCCTCCCTCAATCTCTTAACCTCCTTCTCAAGCTGGTCGAAGGCCCTCTTGGGAACAAACTCGCCCCTCACATAGGGCATAATCAGCGATGCTAGATCCTCCTTAACCTTGTTTAGTATGTGGGGCTCAAGGGGCTTCAGGGCCGGGAGCTCACCCCTCTTAATCTTCAAGATCCTCTGGAGATGTGTGACGAGGGGCTCGAGATCCTCAACCTCAACGCCGCCCGGCTCTGTGAAGAGCTTAAGGATGGAGTAAGCGGCCGCGAGCTCGCCCTCCAGTATTTCGAGATAGGACTGCCTATCCCTGATCTCCTTCTCGATGGCCGCGAGCCTCGACCGCCCCTCCTCCAGCTTCCTCCTAATCTCCCCTATCTCATTCCGCGCACCAAGAAGCTGTGCAACCTCATTCTGGAGCGACTCCCTCTCAGCCCTAAGCCTATTTACCTCNGATTCGAGNTCATCGAGCATCCTGCGCATCTCCTCGAATGAGGCCCTATATCCGATGAGGGTCTCGAGCTCTGATCTAGCGCTCTCCAGCCTCTTAGATACCTCGTTAAGCTCCGCCTCGGCCTGCTTAATGCTCTCCTCCAGCACCTCCCGCGCCCTCCTCAAGTCCTCTAGATCCCCGGATAACCCATGTATCTCCTCAATCTCCTTGAGAAGCCTTTTCTTCTCGTTCTCAAGATTCTCAAGGCTCTTTTCCATCTCCTCGATCATCCTCTCAAGCTCCTTGATCGAGGCCTCATAGCTCTCGATATTCTTCAGTCTATTCACGATCTCCTCGACATCATGTCCCGCCTCCTTCATGAAGCTAAGGGCCTTCAAGGCTTTCTCGAGGTCGGTTAGATCGAGGCCCCTCATCTTTAGTGCCTCGACAAGCTTTCCAACGTTCTGAACAGCCTCTAAGGTCAGCTTATACTGCTCCATATATAGCTTGAAGTCCTCTTCCATCTGCCTGCGCTTCTCCATGAGCTGCTCGATGGAGTATCTGAGCTTGACCTCGTCGCTCACGAGCTTCTCATAGGTCTTGACTAGGGCTGCATAGCTTTTCCCATAACGTTTCTCAAGCTCCCTCAATCTTAGAGCTGTTGTGATATAGCGCTTAATCCTCGCCTTATTCCAGCCTAGATCCTCAACCAGCTTTATGAAAGAGAGAAGCTTCTCATGCGGTATAGGAATTTCGATTTGCGGGCTCTCAGCAACTATCAGCTCAAAATCCTTATTGTCCAGATCTTCTACCACGTGATCTTATCAGCTTGAAATAGGATATAAAAATAGTGGTTTCGCCGGGAGGCCCGGAACCCTGCCTTTACTGGCTATCTTCGCCTGAACCGTCTTGGAGGTCTTCTCTCGCCAAATCTCATNTGAGGCTGGGGGGTCTCTGATAAGTTGTTATCGAGGTTTACCTCCTCTATGACCTCATCGACTTCCTCGACCGATCCATATCGCCCCAAGTTAAGCTGCATCTTCCCCTTGAAGAGCTTGATGAAGCCGTTTGTCACCTTAATCGTCGAGCCCTCTTTAACATCGTCTATTCTATCATCCCAGAGGATCAGGTTTATCGCTCCTGTCTCATCAGCTATAAGGGCCTCGCTAAGCCTATGTTCCTTCTGATCATATTGCGATGAAACAATCCTTTCCGGCGACTTGCTGACAACCTTCGCGATCAGGTTTACGTTTCTAGAGCGCGGGTTTAACTGACTTATCTTTACCAATTCACTCATTTCCTTTACGACTCCTTTTGGACGACATCCTGTCGATCGCCCATTATATAAGTATTCATTTTCGCTGAAGGCTTGAGCGAAGGATCTCCAGCACCCTATCCTTCCCCAGGTCCCAGAGGAANGGGCCGAGCCTTGGGCCGCTCTCCCTACCCAAAAAGATCATGTACAGCTTCTTGAAGAACTCCTTTGGNTCTAGGCCCACGCTCCTCGCCGCTTGGAAGATCGCTGACTGAACCTCATCAGCGCTCTGCGCCGCTTCAACAAGCCTAATTAGCTCCATGATCGCCCTCCTCTCCTCCTCGGATAACTCGACAGGCCTCCTCTCAACTGCGCCCAGATCTCTTGCATAGTTTATCGCGAGCCTGATCTTCTCCATGGCCCTCTCATCAAGCTCATAGCCATATTTCCGGAGCCTGGCCATGATAAATTCGAGCTCCCTCCCCTCCGGCGCGACCAAGGCCAGCTCCACGATCAGCGAATACGGTATATGGGGCGACGGCCTCTCAGGTGGTCTCAGGAGATAGGAGTAAAGGTATAATCCCTTAAGCCTAGCTCTTTCCAGCTCATTATCCACCCTAACCCTGTCGAAGTACACGTCTTCCAAGTAGTCCAGCTCATCCATGAGCTTGGGTATCGTCTGGAGTGTTAGCACCCGGGTCCCGATAGCCCGCTTGAAGAGCAGAAGGAGAAGACTCTGAGGCGTCCCATACCTGTACCAGAGCTGGGGCGTGAAGACGTTGCCAAGGGATTTCGAGATCTTTTTACCCGATGCGTCCAAAAACATCTCATACCGCACGTGCATTGGGGGCTCGAATCCCAGAACCTCCCTCGAGACCCAGTCATTCACCTTGACGGAGTCCGCGATATCCTTTCCATATGCCTCAAACCTTATGTCTAGGGCGGCCCATCTCGCGGCGAACTCCGTCTTCCAGGCGAGCTTGCCATCATCCCTCCTGATATCAGCCTCGCCCTCATAGCCGCACCCCTCAAACCACCTCCCCCCAACCTCCACACCAACACACCTATACCTTACAACCCTCCTCCCGGGATCATACTCATAGGCCTGCGTAGTGTATATCCTTCCACAATTCCTGCATACCGCGAAATATGGAAGGATCTGCTTGAACTTCGTCTGGCCTGTTAGCTCCTCGATCTTCTCCCCAACCCTCCTAGCATTTAGCAGGATCATATGTATCTGCTCGGCTAGGAGCCCGGAGGCATAAGCCTGCCTCCCCGACATATATCTGCACTCTATCCCAGCCTTCTCAAGCCCATCCCTCAGCATCCCGCTCATATGCGCGGCGAACGACTCGTGGCAGCCGTACGGGTCCGGGATCGATGAGACGGGCTTGAGGAGATACTTCTCAAGCTCTCTCGGCATCCCCGCTGGAACCCTCCTAAGACCATCCATATCATCGGTGAATGCTATGCACTCGGAGTTGTATCCAAGCTCTCTCAGGGCGAGGGTTACACCATAAGCTCTCACGGCATCCGCCATACTACCCACATGCGGTATCCCTGAAGCCCCGAGCCCGCTCTCAGTCCTTATCATATCTAGGCTCCTGCCAAGCCTCCTCTCCCTCTCAATAAGCTCAGCAGCCACCTTATCCATCCAAGTTCCATGCCCGATGATCTCCCTCGGCATATCCGGCAGAATCTTAGATTAAGGGTAGTATAAGGGGATCTCTTAGGAGTGTATTAGGAGGGATGGGCCGAAAAAATTTAACAAGTATGAAAGTTCGAATCCGCGAGCTCCAAGTATCAGTTTACTATATTCGTATCACATGAAGTTCATAATCATGAAAGTGAGTGAGCTTTAGGGGAAAAGGGGAGGTGGCTGGCCGGCGAGTCCTCGTAGCCATAAAGACCGGCAGGAGATCCTGCCATAACCATCTATGGACGGTTTATAAACCCATCCATAGTGGGGAAACGCTAATAACCTTACCGGCTTTTATGGCTTTTACTGCCGCTGGCCAGCGGATTTGTCGTCATAAGGTATGCTATCGTAGCATTTTTAGAATCATCACTCTAATTTGGATATTGCCCGCTTTTTCGGCAGACAATTAACAACCTCAATAACCTTATCCGAAATACTGGCATCCTTTCTCGGCGTTTATGTAAAGGTTTACTGCGAATCTCGTAATATGATCTCTTAACCTATGGTTGTACCGTCCTCTATTTCCGCCTAGAACCAACCCCAATAACGTTTTCAACCTCACCATCGGCAAATGAGGCGGCAACCCTATCGCCAGTATGGCTAGCTCAGCGCTCTTCCTGAGCCCCAAGGATCTCGCAAGCTTTCCACCAAATCTCCCCGTAAATGGGGAGGCTGTCCACCTGTCTGATAATCTCCTCGGAGGATATTTTCCTCCTATCCATCTCCATGAGCCTTATTGATTCCTTGAAGTTATAGTCATAGCCGTCCTTAACCAACTTCCTCAGCTGCTTCCTCCACCGCACAAGCCACTCATACTTATTTATCAACGGATGTGTCTCCGCCTTAAGCTCTATCTCCTCAATCGTCAACAACCTGAATGCCTCTCTTGGAATTCTTGAAAATAGCATAGCATTATTCTCATCATTCTTCTTCAAGTTATTCTCCATCCTCATCAGCTTTCTGACATCCTTCAGCAGGTATACCCTAACACCCCTCCTCAACGATTCTAGGATCTCGTCATATAGCTCCGGGAGCAGCGAATTGATGTATATCTCGTCGGCGCCCTCCAGCTCGGTTAATCTTCTCACTTTGAATACCTTGCCCCCCGTCGAAGACCGTATGAGTCTTACTCTTCCCCTCTTCTTCCTGTCACTTGGAATTGCAGTATCAACATAGTAAACCCCAATCATCTACATCCCACACATACCCTCAACATGAACCCTCAACTTATTCATTGAGGGCCAGCCCGAAAATGCAACATGGGAAAGGGGCATAATGAGAGCGCTAAGGGAGGTTGAGGGGCTCTGAGTCGAGATTCCCCGCGAGCGGAGGGCGAACAGGCATGAGATCTTCCACGTAGAGAAGAAGTATGCTGCTGAGCTGGGCGAGGAGGCGCAGGTATGGTATTGCCGAGACAGGGATAATAAGAGGCTTAAAGTCTCAGTTTTCAGACATACACCCTATTACCATGAGATCGGGAATGAGGAGTTTTATAAGGCTCTAGAGGAGATCTCACTGGATAATAATCCCAACGGATGAAGAGATCTAGCATATCTCATGAGAGAACATGGCAGGCTACCATACAGGATAGAACCACACTATACTATAACAGTCTATGAGTGAGGTGTACGCAGTAGTGTCAGAATCGTGGAAAGGTCAGGGCTACCGGAGTATCTAGACGACGTGTGGAGCGATTTATAGGACATGATGATCTATTAGGTTAATGGGCTGAGAGACGAGATCCCATCAGAGTAAAAACCCATCATTATTCTTATTTTCCCAGTTTCCTACCATAGACGCATCGAGACCTCTCATCATAGCTTGCATCGAATCCAGCCTGCCTAAGCCTCTCGAGAACCCCCTTCCAAATCCTCCTACCCCTATGGATTCCCGGCTGGCCGACATAATGCACGATCTTTCCCCCGGGCTTGAGGGCCCTAGCCAGCTTCACGTAAAACTCCAAGCTATAGAGGCTCCCTGCTAGGGGCATCCTCGGGGGATCATGGATCACGGCGTCGAACTCGTTCTTAAACTCCTCCAAGACCTCGAATGCGTCGCCGAGCACAAGCTCAACCCGATCATCCTCAAGCTCCCGCGACCATGGATTGAGGGCGGCGAGCCTCAGCACATTCTCATCCTTCTCTATTGTCAGGATCGAGCAGGCACCCCTCTTCAGCGCCGCTATCGCTGTGTATCCGAGCCCCGTGCAAACATCAAGAACCCTCCAGCACCTGATGTTCCCTAGGAGAGCCACCTTCATCTCCGAGTCCACATCGGGCGTAACATCTAGAATTCTATGCATGTGTATGCCATCTATCTCGAGTGTCGGCGGCTTACCCCACTTGACGAGAACGAGCTTGTAAAAATGCTCCGAGGCTATTGAGAGCGGTATAAGCTCCCCGCCCTCGATAACATAGATATCCCTCTCCCGGGAGCAAGCGAGGTTGATATTATCCCAGCTAAGCTCCACATCACCATAGCGTATGCCATAATCGAGGAGCTCAACCTCAACATAGCTCCTCCCAAGATCCAGCGATGTCCTAACACTTTTAAGGCCGCGGCGCTTACCTTCAAGAAGCAGCCTAGCAGCCGGACTACATATCAGCGGCCTCCTAATGGACCTAAATCTCATCCAGCCCTTAGCCTAGAAAGATAATAAAACAGTTTAAAATCTTAACCATGAAAAGTGAATCGGGCTTAAGCTTTGGTAGAAAGGCGCGGGCAAAAGCTGGCCAGCAGGAATTTGATAAAAGGGCTATGCATTAGTGATAGGGCCCAAAGAGAGGCATTATCTGGTTGACAGCTCGTCATCGGAAAGACTTAAATCCTATCAGACGTACAAATATCTGAAAGAGTGAGGCTGAATATCATAGCGTTAACTTTATCGATTATAGCTGTTTTAATGATCATAGGTATAGGGGTTTTATCNATGTCAACCCTGACCGAGGCTAGGAGTACTACCATCTTTAGCCCGACAACAGTTACTCATACGGTCATATCCACGGAAACCTCATCTGAAACGGTCAGAGTAACTGTGACAGGCATGGAAACTGTTTATAGTATCATTACGAGCCCTACGACGCTCACCCAAATATCTACAAAAACAGAGGCTACTTTTATCCCCACAACGGTGACGAGCATAAGCCCGACAACAATCACCTCCACAACCACCTACTCCATAACAACCACGGAGACGATTACAAGCCTGACGACAACCACGCGAACCATTACAACAACTGTTACATCTACATCAACGACGACAATTACTGTAACATCACTTCCACCGCCCCCAGGTGAATAAAAATTCCTGTCCAAGAGTCACNCCTGAATTACGACATAAAAGGCATAAACTCGTTATCGCAAAATATTTGAGATGTGATAGATGGGAGGCGCTATCATGGCTAACCATAATTCAGGCCTTGTTGACCCTTACTTTAANATAGCTTCCATGAAATGAATGTTCGNCTAGATTGGGCGAGGGGCTGGAGAAGCAACATTTTAGAGGAATTCATAGGAAGATATGCTATTCATTTNTCGGGTGAGGCGGGTTGAGGCTGATAGTGGTCTCGGAGGCTGATCCAACCTCGATTCTGGCTGGAAGGCTCTTGATCGAGGGATACGGCTTCAAGCCTATCGGGGATAGGCTCTATGCTAGAGGGGACATACTTCTCAAGGTGATAGCTGAAAAGCATGTTCACGTGAATGGGCTGGGGGAGGACTTGAGGCCCGAGCTCCAAGTCGTCGCCTCCTCACATAGGTCCGAGGCCGGGGTGAGAGCCCTCCTAACACATCCAGTTGGCAACTGGGGTGATGAGGTGCTTGTGGGAGGTCTTCCGAGAACTCTATCGCCAACAAGCGCCATGGCCCTATATGGTGCTTTGTGGGCGCTTCACGACGCGGTCTTAGAGCTCGAGCTCGAGGGATGGAGCGTCGGTCTGGAGGTCACGCATCATGGCCCAGCCACATCGGTTCCAACGATCTTCATCGAGGCTGGGGGGCCATTGGAGGAGCCGGATCAAAGAGCCGTCGAGGCTGTGGCTAGGGCATGCATCGCGGCTTGCGAGACATGCTCCGGTCCGCCGCCCGCCATAGGGTTCGGTGGAGGACATTATGCACCATCATTCACAAGGCTCGCCCTAGCTGGAGAATACTCCTTCGGCCACATGTGTCCGAAATACGCCATGCCCATTGATAGACTGATGGTCGAGCAGGCTCTCGAGAAGACTATTGAAAAGCCTAGGCTCGCCGTCATAGACTGGAAGGGGTTGAGGGGGCATGATCGCGACCTCTTACTATCAATCCTCAAGGATCTCGGGGTGGAGTGGGTAAAGGCCTAAGCAAACATAGTTTAAAGAGATAAATCTTGGAAATGCGGGACCTCATGGAGGAGTAGTTTGAGGATAATAGTCAAGTCCTTCGCCACCCTCCGGGAGATATTCGGCGGAACCGGGATGCTCTATCTTGAGCTCCCCGAAGGCTCGACTATTGAGGACCTGCTGGAGAAGCTTAGGGAGCAATATGGCTCCAAGCTTGATGTCGGTAAGCTCGTGGGCGAGAACCCGAACGTGAAGATCCTAGTTAATGGTAGGGAGATAACATATTTAAATGGTTTAAGGACTAGGCTGAGGGATGGGGACTCAGTCGCCTTCATACCGCCGGTCGCAGGAGGATAAGCTATCGCCCGAGGAGCTTGAGAGGTATGATAGGCAGCTAAGGCTCCTCGGATTCGGTATTGAGAGCCAGCTAAAACTGAAGAGAGCTAGGGTCCTAGTCGTCGGCGTTGGTGGCCTTGGATCCGCTGCAGCCCTCTACCTCGCCTCAGCCGGCGTCGGCCTCCTGAGAATAATCGATGACGGCTACGTGGAGCTTAGCAACCTGAATAGGCAGATACTCTATGATACCGGCGACATAGGAAAGCGGAAGGTCGATGTTGCCGCCAAGCGTCTCAGAGACCTAAACCCGGAGATCGAGGTTGAGGCTCTGGGGGAGAAGCTGACGGAGGAAAACGTTAGAGAGATGTTATCAAATGCTGATCTGGCGGTGGACTGCCTCGACAACTTCAGGACTAGGTTCATCCTTAATGATGCATGCGTAGAGCTTGAGAAGCCGCTTATTCACGGCGCGATATATGGAGCCGAGGGTAGGCTGATGACGATAATCCCAGGCATGGGTCCATGCTTAAGATGCCTAATACCACATGAGCCGACCGAGCATGATAAGATCCCGGTTCTAGGGCCTCTTCCGGGGATAGTCGGCGCTCTTGAGGCCCTAGAGGCGATAAAGGTCATCACCGGGCTCGGCGAGCCAGCGATAGGGAAGCTCATAGTAATAGATGGAATGGATCTCTCCTTCCACANAATAGAGATCAAGAGAAACCCAAACTGCCCCGCCTGCAGAAAAATAAAATAAAAATTNGGGGTGGAGAAGGCTAGATTATTCCAAGGCTTTTCAGGGTCTCCTCGGGAACCCTTCCATCGGGATCGTATCCATGCTTCCGATAATATTCGTCGAGCATCTTCTCGAACATCTCCCTNTCATAGACCTGGCCATGAGATGATGGCTCCTCGAAGAACCTCCTCGGCAGTATATCGTCTTTCCGGGAGAAGCCGTGAAGCTGGTTAAAATATCTCTCCTGAGTCCAGATTCTCTCTCCTATCTTGTCTAGGTCGTCCGGCGTGACCTCTATCCCGGTTAGCCCGGAGTAGAGGGCGGCGTAATCATCCTTCGTCATCGCGAAGCTGCTGAACTTGCAGAACGTCATGCTATCTATGACCGCGAACAGCCTCTCGAAATATATCACGACATCTACCTTGCCATCATATGCTAGTGGATCTGTCTTGTATGGTATGCCGAGGACCTCGGAGGAGATGGCGTAGGCCCTTAGGTGGCAGGCCCCCCTATTTGATGTCGCGTATGTGAGCCCCATGCCCTTAGCGCCTCTCGGGTCATATGCTGGTATACTCATCTTCTTCACCGACATGGAGATTTCGGGAGCGCCAAGCCTCTCAGCAGCATTCGCCCCTCCCTCGGCCAGCAGGTTTCCGAGCTCGCCCTCGCGATAGGCAATCTTCTTGATGAGCTCGATGAAGGCATCAGCATCGCCCCATTTTACAGAATCCTTTATCAGACCTCTCTCAGAGGCTTCGCACGCGACGGCGAGGGTGTTTCCGAGCTCTATTGTGTCGAGGCCATAGGCGTTTGCGAGATAGTTCAGGTACGATACTCGCCTCTATGTGGCCGAGGCCGATCATGGCTCCGAGAGCCCATACAGTCTCATATTCGGGCCCCTCGCTCTCATGCTTGAACTTCCCATCCTTGACCTCGGACTCCCTCTTGCAGGCTACCGGGCACATGAAGCATGTCCACTGCCTTCTCAGAATCGTTCCACGGAGGTTCTCACCCGAGATATAGTATGCCTCCTCGAACATCGTCTGCTTCGCGTTTCTTGTTGGAAATGCCCCCAGTTCGTTGATCACGTTCACAAGAACCGATGTCCCATAGACGGATAAGCCGCCTTTCCCGGGGCTCGTTACACTGCTCTCCCTGATTCTTGTAAGCGAGTCTTCAATCGCCTTTTTGAACTTGTCAGGGTTTGCCGGCCGAGGCTTCTTCTTTAGGTCGGGAAGCATGACGAGCCCCTTAACCCTCTTGCTCCCCATCACAGCCCCCGTGCCACATCTCCCGGAAGCCCTACCACCGGGAGCAAACCTGCTGAAATGCATAATGTTCGCGAACTTCACCATGTTCTCTCCAGCCGGCCCGATGCCATAGAACACGGCCTCCGCGCCATACCTTCTCTTAATCGACTGGTATGTGTCAAATGTGGTCTTGCCCCAGAG
>Ga0065719_100051_pt1 | contig 27722 bp, 28 predicted proteins | sample GBSCel85sediment_FD_59106 | JGI IMG/M metagenome (GOLD analysis project Ga0065719, IMG submission 59106) | Hot spring sediment microbial communities from Great Boiling Spring, Nevada - Cellulolytic enrichment CS 85C v3 (version 3) | ecosystem: Environmental > Aquatic > Thermal springs > Hot... | reverse complement strand
ACTACATTCCTAGCTACTACCTCAGCAGTAACTACGCATGATGTTAATGCATTACCACCTAATCTATTAGCTCCGTGGATACCGCCTACTAACTCCCCAACTACGTATAATCCGTTAATTGAGGTTTCTAAATTATCACTTACTTCAACACCACCCATGGAGAAATGTGCTGTTGGTAATACTTTTATAGGTGGTCTTAAGTTTAACCTCCTCACTAACTCTTTAGCAAATGATGATAACTCCTCATCACTCTCTTCAGGATATACTACTAATGCGTTGTTAATTCCGTTACCATTCATGACCTCTAACATTATATACCTAGATAGACTATCCCTATTAACTATTATTGCCTTACCTAAACTCCCTAACCCGTACTTGATTACGACGTCCTCACCTAACTTATTAATTAACTTACCCTTAGTGAAGGGTATCATGAAGGCAGGCTTCCCAGGTTCTGCGATACCTAAGGGGAAGAATTGGATGAACTCCATATCAATTAACGGAAGTCCTAACCTAAGACATACTCCATGACCATCACATGATAGTTGTTGTGGGTTATCACTTCTTACGTATATATTAGCAGCACCTCCAGTAGCTAGGACAACTACCTTACTAGTAATTACTACGTAATCACTGTTAGTCGTAATACACACTATGTTGAAGGTACCATTACTACATTTAATGATGTCTAACATGTACGTGTTCTCTAAGACTACTGTGTTAGGTCTCCTAACTACGTAATTCTTAAGAGTTAATACTAACTCCCTACCCTGGAATAAGGGGTCGTTACTAACAACTCTTAAAACACCTCTAGAAGTCCTGAACTTAATACCTAACTGTTCTAAAGACTTTATAGTGTTGATAGACCTTAAAGCTATTAACTCAACTAAAGATCTCCTATTAACATACCTACCACCCTCAATAACATCTCTTACATAATCATCTACGGAATACCCGTTAACAGGACATCTAAAAGCCCCTGCTGAGTAGTAAGTTGATGTACCATAACCTAGAGATGACTTAGAGATAATAGCTGTTCTAACCTTCTCAGCCGTGAACATGTCTAGAAAGTATACAGTTGATAAACCAGCTAAGCCACTACCTACAATAGCTATATCTGTTACGTAACTCCTACTTAAGATTTTAAACACCTTAATTGATATAGTATTAAGTTAAAAATGTTTTAGGTAGTTATTAAGTCTTAAGTAAGTAGTAGTTAGCGAAGTGATAGTATTGAGTAATCCGAAGATTAGAGGGTTAGTAGCTCTAATACTTACATCAGTTCTTTGGGGTACTTCATTCCCTATCATTAAGACTGTTATGTACTACGTTAATGAGTATACCTATACTTGGGTTAGGAGTTTAATAGCTATTCTAGGCTTAACACCCTACCTACTATATACTTACTTCAGAGGTGAGTTCTCAGTTAGTACTGCTAGGGGTGGTTTACTAGCTGGTGTGGCGTATGCTTTAGGTTTATGGCTTCAGGGGTGGGGTACTAAATTCACTACAGCGTCTAACTCAGCATTTATTACTGGTTTAAACGTTATCTACGTACATCTATACTCAGCTATTATTATGAGGAGGNATAGTCTTAAGTTATGCTTAGCCCTCATACTATCTATCTCAGGACTCTACCTACTAACAACACCTACTACAGGTTTTAACATAGGTGACTTACTAGTCTTAGCAGGTTCCTTCATGTGGGCTCTACAGATAATTCTAGTAGATAGGTATAGTCGTGGAGACCCACTAATATTCACGTTATTTGAGATGGTCCCAGCCCTAACATTCTTAATACCTGATGTATTACTCTACGGTAGTATCTCAGTAAGTGTTAACGTCTTACTCTTAATAACGTATCTAGCATTCGTATGTAGTAATGCCGCATTCGCGCTTCAAGTCTTCGGTCAGAGGTATGTGAGTCCTGCAGTAACAGCTATAGTATTCCTACTAGAACCTGTAGTTGCTGCTGTACTCTCATACGTAGTACTTAATGAGGTTATTACTTCTATAAAAGCTTTAGGAGCTTCACTGATACTAACTGCTATGTTCTTATCATCTACTGATAAGTACTTAAGTATTAAGAAGTAAGGGGGAAATAAACTATATGAATTTAACTGATACTGAACCTATCCTATCGAAAGTTACTTTAACGTAATCCCCAGCTTTAACAGGTATTGCAGGGATTAACGAACCTGAAATCACTATATGACCGGCTCTTAAGTAATCACCAACTTCAGCTATAGCATTAGCTAGGAATACTAATGAGTTTACCGGGTTGTTCATTACCGCAGCGCCTGCAGCTGTAGCTACTACCTCACCATTAATCTCTACAACACATCCAACTAGTCTTAAGTCTAACTCCTTCACATCCCTAATAACACCACCTAATACTACCCTAGCAGCTTTTGAGCTATCTGCTACGAAGTCTTCAATCCTATTTTTACCGCTGATTCTACTATCCACGATCTCGATAGCTGGTAGTACACCTTCAGTAGCTTTAAGTATATCACTTACAGAGACTCCAGGACCTCTAACATCCTCTTTAAGTAAGAATGCTATTTCAGGCTCTATCCTCGGTTGTATTAACTTCTTACTATCTACTTCACCACCATCAGGTACTAACATACCGCTAGTTAAGTAACCCCACTCAGGCTTATCATAACCCCAAGCCTGTTGTACAGCTTTAGATGTCAAAGCTACTTTAAAACCTATTACTTTCTCACCCCTCCTCAACCTCTCATTAAGAATACCTAAGCTAATCTTACGGGCATCTACTAACGTAATCTCTGGGTACGTAACTGTTAAAGGCTCTATAGGTTTAGCATTTATCTCAGCATCTAATAACTTCTTAATAATTTCCTTAATCACATCATCACTTAAGACCATTTTAAAACCCAATACATAGTTAGAGTAAGTGTATTTATATCTTAATCCTAATACCTTTATATATAATACCCTTATATACTCTGTCCAAGAGAGTTACTTGGTGTTATACTTGAGCGAGAAGAAGGATTGGTACTCAATTTCTGAAGAACTTCATAGGAGGTATAAGGGTAAGTTAGAAGTAGTTCCTAAAGTACCTATAAAGAGTTTTGAGGACTTCTCAATCTGGTATACACCAGGTGTTGCTGAGCCTTGTAGGAGGATTAAAGCTGGTGGTAAGGAACTCTCCCTAGAATACACCTTCAGATGGAATTTAGTTGCTGTAGTTACTGACGGTACTAGGGTTTTAGGTCTAGGTAAGATAGGTCCTGAAGCAGGATTACCTGTTATGGAGGGTAAGTCATTACTGTTTAAGTATTTAGGAGGTGTTGATGCTGTACCCTTAGCTTTAGGGACTACAGATGCTGATAAGTTTATAGAGGTTGTTAAGTTATTAGAACCTAGTTTCGGAGGTATTAACTTAGAAGATATTGAACAACCTAAGTGTTTCTACATACTTGAGAAATTACGTGAGATTCTTGAAATACCTGTATGGCATGACGATCAGCAAGGTACTGCAGTAGTTAATCTAGCAGCAGTTATTAACGCCTTAAAAATAGTTGGTAAGAGGTTAAGTGATATTAAGGTAGCTATAATTGGTGCTGGTGCTGCAGGTATAGCTACTGCTAAGTACTTAATAGCTGCTGGTGTTAAAGCAGGTAACGTCTACTTAGTAGATACTAAAGGTATACTACATAGGGATAGACCTGACTTAAAGACTGGTGAATTCAGTGTTAAGTGGAAGAAGGAGATAGCTGAGATAACTAATGCTGAGGGTAGGACTGGAGGTATTCCTGAGGCTATGAAGGGTGTTGATGTAGTGATAGGTCTATCAACACCTGGTCCTGGAGTTATTAAGAAGGAGTGGGTTAAGTTAATGAATGATAACCCGATAGTCTTCTCTGAAGCTAATCCAGTACCTGAGATATGGCCTTGGGAAGCTAAAGAAGCTGGTGCTAGAGTTGTAGGTACTGCTAGGTCAGACTTCCCTAACCAAGTAAATAATAGTTTAGCATTTCCAGCAGTGTTTAGGGGTGCTTTAACAGTTAGGGCTAAGAAGATAAGTGATGGTATGTGCTTAACTGCTGCGTACGCGATCGCTGAATTCGCTGAGATGAGAGGTATTTCAGAGGATAGGATATTACCGACTATGGATGAGGTAGAACTCTACATATATGAAGCTGTTAGAGTTGCTGAGAAGGCTATGGAGGAGGGAGTTGCTAGGAGGTCGTTAAGTAGGAGTGAGTTAGAGGAAGAGATTAGAGAGTTAGTTTTAAGACCTAAGAAATACCTTGAACTAGCTATGAGTAGTTCATTAATTAAAACCTAATCTATTTTTACCTACTCGTAAAACCTACATACTTAGGTGTATGTATGAGTAGCTCCTCATCTAAACCTTATGATGAACTCATTAAGTCAGTGAGTATGATGATGAGTAATATAAAGTATAAGGTTTTAGTTATTAGTGGTAAGGGTGGTGTTGGTAAGAGCTTCATAACATCCTCACTAGCCCTACTTACAGCTTCTACGGGTAGGTCTGTAGGTATCTTAGATGCTGATATTCACGGACCTTCAATACCTAAGTTCTTAGGTATTAGTAACCCTACCTTAAGTATAAGTAGTAACGGTGTAGAACCTATAGTAGGTCCTCTAGGTGTTAAAGTCATATCAGTACAGTTCTTCCTACCTGAGGAGGACTTACCAATTATCTGGAGAGGTCCGCTTAAGGGTAGGTTGATCGGTGAGTTCTTATCTCAAGTTAATTGGGGTTCTCTTAACTACTTATTCATTGATTTACCACCAGGTACTGGTGATGAGGTATTAAGTGTTGTTCAGTATATTAAGGATTTGACTGGGGCTATAGTTGTTACGATACCTTCACAACCATCTAAGTTAGTTGTTAAGAAGGCTGTTAGATTCTGTCAGGAACTTAACGTACCTGTGTTAGGTGTTGTAGAGAATATGAGGGAGTTTATATGTCCGTCTACCGGTACTGTCTATCGGGTCTTCCCAGGTAGTGCTGGCTATGAGATGGCTAAGGAGTTAGGACTTAAGTACTTAGGTTCACTACCTCTAGACCCTAGAGTTAGTGAGTGTGTTGATTTAGGTATACCCTACGTAATTAAGTATCCAGATACTCTAGTGAGTAGGGTTCTTAAAGAGATAGTTAATGATGTAGTAAAGCTTGTTGAGGGTATTAGTTGAAGGTATTGATAACTGGTGGGGCTGGATTCATAGGTCATCACCTAGCACTATACTTAAGTAGTTTAGGTTATGATGTATTATGTGTAGATAATCTATCCAGGTCTTCACCAGAAGTTATTAATATCTTAAGAAGATACGGTATTAACTTAATAGTTGTTGATGTCTTAGATATTAACTCATTAGATGTTATTATGAGTAGGTTTAAACCTGAAGTAGTTATCCATACAGCTGCGTTAGTAAGTGTTGAGGAGTCTGTGAAGAAACCTGAAGAATACTTTAGATGTAATGTTTTAGGGACTTTAAATACTGTTAGAATATCTACTAACTACGGAGTTAGTAGGTTCATATACTTAAGTTCTGCAGCAGTTTACGGAGACCCTATTAAACTACCGGTGAGTGAGGAACACCCACTAAATCCTAAATCACCGTATGGATTAAGTAAGTTACTTGGTGAGGAAGTAGTTAAGTTATACTATAGGATGTACGGGTTAGAATACGTGATATTAAGGTTATTCAATGTTTACGGTCCTAGACAGTTCTTAAACCCCTACTCAGGAGTTATTACTAAATTCATTGATAGAGTGAGTAAGGGTTTACCACCAGTGATTTACGGTGATGGTACTCAGACTAGAGACTTTATACATGTATTAGATGTTTGTAGAGTTATTCAACTATGTGTAAGTACTGAAAAAGTTAATGAGGTTTACAACGTAGGTTCCGGTAAGCCGTTAAGTATTAATGAATTAGCTGATCTAGTCGTAAGGGTTAGTGGGTTAGATTTAAGACCTACTTACGAATCATCAAGACCTGGTGATATAAGACATAGTTATGCAGATATATCTAAAGCAGTTAAGTACTTAGGCTTCAAACCATCAGTAAGTATTGAGGAGGGTATTAAAGAACTTTTAAGGCTTAAGAATACTTAATACTTAAGTAGTTTAAATCCATTAAAATTTATTATTCATGAAGTGATATAGCTCTTGAGGGTGTCTTTATGAGTGTTTCAAAGTTTAAGGCTAAGGAGACAGCTATAGTTCTTATAGAATTCCAAAACGACTTCTGCAAACCTGGATTCCCACTATACCCGGGTGTAGAACCTATACTAACTAAGAATAAAGTTATAGAGAATACTGTTGAGGTTGTGAAGGAGGCTAAGAAGAAGGGTGTTTTAATAGTTGGTTGTCCAGTCCTCTTCGAACCGGATTATAGAGACTTAGGGCAGGAGTTCGGGATTAAAGCAAATGTTAAAAAGTTAGGATGTTTTAAGAAGGGTACTAAAGGAGCTGAATTCATTGATGAGTTAAAACCCTATATAGATATATATGTTGAGGGTAAGAGAGGTTTAGACGGTTTCCACGGTACTAACTTAGACGTAATTCTAAGGTATAACGGTATTAAGAACGTAGCGATTGCTGGATTCCTAACTAATGTATGTGTGGAGTCAACAGCACGTACAGCCTATGACTTAAATTATAAGGTCATCATATTGAAGGACTGTACAGCAGCTAATTCATGGGAGGAGCAGGTATATGCTGAGACTAAGTTATTCCCATTAATTGCTGAGGTATTAACTCATAAGGAATTCCTAGAGAGGTTGGAGGGTTAACCTAAACCTAACTATTTTCAATTACCCTACCTCAGATTTAACTCCTTCCTTATGAANGTATCTACATCAACACCTATCTCTGAAGACCTCTTATAAGCAGCTTCTACAGTCTCCATCAACGCTGACTTAACCCCCTTAGACTCCATAATAGCTAAACCCCTAATCGTCGTACCTCCAGGTGTTGTTACCTCATCCCTAATCTCTGCCGGGTGTGCATCCCTATTCTTAAGTAGTATTGCAGTACCTTCAAGAACATCTAATATTGCTTTGTAAGCTATATCCCTAGGCATTCCTGAAGCTACTGCACCTAGTACTAAAGCATCTATTATCTCAGCTATGAATGCTGGACCACTACCGACTAACGCTGTCCAAATATCTAAGTACTCCTCAGGTACCCAGTAAACACTACCTAAACAACTGAATAACTTCTCAATAACTCCTCTACTTAAGTCATCATTATTAAGTGTAGCTACTGCTGTTGATGCCTTCCTAACTAACGCGTTAATATTAGTCATAGCTCTATAAACTTTAGCACCTTTTAAAACAGCTTCTAGAGTCTTTAACTTAATACCAGCCATAACTGAAACAACTATCTTACCTACCCATACATCAGTACCAGTCTGACTTAAAACTGTTGGGAAGTGTTGAGGTTTAACACTAAGGATTACTAAATCAGCTAGTTTAACAGCTCCTCTATTATCTCTAGTTACTTCAGCACCTAAAGCCCTAGCATTCTCTAAGGTAATATCCCTACGTCCAGTAGCTACAACCCTAACACCACCCCAACACTCACTAATAGCTTTAATTATTGCAGACCCTATCTTACCAGCACCTAACACAGCTATAGTATGGACATCAACACTCATAACACTACCTCAAAGAATGTGGTTATACGCTTAAAAAACTAACTACTTAATTAAACCTTACCTGAAGTTAATTACGTAGACCATAAGCTAAATACTGAGGAAATAACTAGTAAGTTGGTGGTTCCTTGAAAATAGTTAACTTCGAAGTACTCATAGTTAAGAACATACCCCCATATAGGGGTGGGCGTTACTGGATATTCCTTAAGTTAATTACTGATGAAGGTATTGAAGGTTATGGTGAGTTAACCTCCTTAGGTGCTTACGGTAGGGAAGTCTCTAACGTTAAGTTGTTAGAGGATTTATGTAGGAAGTTCGTAATAGGTTCAGACCCGTTCAGGATTGAAGACCTATGGCATAGACTGTATAGTTACGACCACGACTTCAGACATCCAGATTTAACCACGATGTCTGCTATCAGTGCTATTGAGATAGCTTGCTGGGATATCATCGGTAAGTACCTAAAACAACCAATCCATAACTTACTAGGCGGTATGTATCATGAGAAGTTAAGAGCTTATTCCTACATACCTGAAGGTGAGGGTTGGAGGAAGTTAACACCTGAAGAAGCTGTTGAGAAGACTTTAGAAGTTGTTAAGAAGGGTTTTAAAGCTATTAAGTTAGATCCATTCCCACCACTATACCCGAGTCCTAGGGATGTAACTTTAAGTGAGATTAAGTATGTTAGAGAACTACTTAAGAAGGTTAGAGATGCTGTAGGTGATGAGGTGGAGATATGTATCGGTACTCACGGCCAGTTCACCACACATAGTGCTATTAGAGTTGCTAAGATGTTAGAGGAGTTCAACCCTCTATGGTTTGAAGAACCAGTACCTCCTGAGAATGTTGATGAGATGGCTATAGTAGCTAAACATACTAGAATACCTATAGCAGCTGGTGAGAGGAGAGTTACTAAGTATGAATTCCTAGAACTACTTAAGAAGGGTGCTGCTCGAATAATTCAGATGGATGTAGGTCGTTGCGGCGGAATTCTAGAATCTAAGAAGATCGCCGCGTTAGCAGAAGCTCATTACGCATCAATAGCACCACACATGTACTTCGGACCAATACTACTAGCAGCAACAATACAACTAGATGTATGCAGTCCAAACTTCCTAATACAGGAATACAACGTTACAGAACTACATAATAAGATACTGAAGAAACCGATAATAGTTGAGGACGGCTATATAATACCACTGAAAGACCCCGGTCTAGGGATAGAGTTAAGGGAAGATCTTATTAGAGAATTCTCCCACAAGCCTGAATAGACCTTCCAAACACATATTACATTAAAATAAAATATCATGTAATCACTAATAACCTAAGATTTGGAGTAATTCCTAACAGTATTGAATTTCCTAACATATTACTATGTTAAGATTTAATAGCCTTCAGGTAACATTAATTATGTGGTTCGTATGAGTAAGAAGGGTTTTAAAGAAATAGCTGAGGTTGAAAAGAGTTATCACGATAGGTTAGTCAGCTCAGCTAAGGAAGTTACAAATCCGGTCGTAAGGGTTGTAATGACAGCAGTTGCTCAAGACTCATTAAAACATTCTATGATATATGAGGCGTTAGTAGAGTTATCGAAGGAGAGATCTATGATTAGTGAGGTAGAGCTTGAGAAGATAGCTAGTGAAATAGAACACCATATAAAGACTGAGGAGGAGATGATAAACTATCTTAAGAAGTTGTTAGAGGGTAGTATAGAGAATAAAGCTGTTAAGTTCTTATTAGAGGCTATTCTTAGAGATGAAGTATTCCATCACTCATTATTAAAGAATGTCCTTGAGATCATAGTACGTAGGGAGGCGTTCACAGAAAGCGATGCTTGGGAACTGGTCTGGAAGGATGTAGCATCGCATGGAACGCCTTCTGCTGGTTAGATAAGTTAAGGTAATTAGTATTTTTAATTTAATATTTTTACTAACTTTACAACTTATTAACCTAAATAAACTTAAAATTAGATGGAGGCATTGAAAATGTCTCAAAACCTGGTCAGGAAAGCTTATGAAATTGAAGATAAGGCCTTAGGTTCTTACCTTAATGCTATGAGGATTCTTAGGTTATATGGTATGGAGTTAGAGCACTTAGAGAGCGTTATTAAGAAAGTCCTTATAGATACTCTAATACATAAAGAACTGATGAGTAGTTTACTAAAGATCTATGAAGAAGTTGCTAGAAGGGAGGGAGAAGTATTAAAGGAGGTAGAGGGATTAACGCCTTCCGCAGTTGAGAAAGCTCTTATAGCTAAGGTACTTAAAGAACATCTAGTTATTGAATCAGATATGATCGAACTTTATAGGGAGATTGCCAGGACCACACAACATAAAGTCTTCACAGATCTAGCTGAGGCATTAGCTAGAAATGAGGAGGAACATCATAGAATAATTAAAGACTTAATAGATAAGTATCAAAAGTAGTTAAGGGTTACTTTATAAAACAATACGTCATTTTTAATTACTAAATTAGTTATAATGTGATGTCTATGGTTAGGAAAGTAGTCGATGTTGAGGATAGTATTTACAATATGTTAAAGAATGTAGCGAGGAGGTATGGTGTTAGGGTTAGTGAGGTATTGAGGGTTTACGTTAATAGTTTCGATGTTGTTGAGGAGGTATTAAGTGCTGAGTCTAACTTCTTGAGGAAGTATTTTAAGTTGAGAGGTGATGAGTTAATCGCATCAGCTCTTACTAGGGTTCTTAATATTTCTCAAGGTATGTATAATACCATATTAGTAATTGATGAGGTGTTAGGTCTGTGGAGGAAGGGCTTCATACTTTCAGAGGTTTCAGGTGGTGTTATAGATAAGGACTATAATATTAGGGGTATAGTGATTTACTTTGAAGGGACTGAGGTCTCTAGTAGGGAGAGTTTAGTAGATCATGTTGAGCTTCAAATACATGATAGTGGTTGTGCTTTAGAGGTTGAGTCTCATATAAACATTGATATAGAGTCTAACGAGTGTGGGGAGGATATTATTAAGAAGGTTGAGGATGTTTTAAGGACTTACGGTCTTAAGGAGGAGTTGGAGGGGAAGGTCTTAGAATGTGGTGGTGGGGGAGGTGTTGATGTAGTTCTAGAACGTGAGGGTGGGTTATCCATCAAGATAACAGTATATACTAAGAAGTTTAACTGTTTACCTAATATAACTGAGGTGGATAGGGTCTTAGCTAAGATTATTAAGGAGTCAGGGATTTCAGACGTTATAGAGGGTCAGAGGGGGTTACGTATTGATGAACTCATAAAGAGTTAATCACTCATAAACTTATCAAGAGTTATAAACTCCTTCTTAGACTCAACACCTCTCTGAGATATTATCAACTCTTCAAACCTTTTAATCAGTTCATCCCAACTAATCTCATCATTTACAGCCCATTTAACGATTAAGTTAGAGTTCTTACTAATGATCTTTAGGAATTCCTGCCAGGTGATCCCTAAGTTCTTCAGGTCATTACCCCACGAACTCCATAGGTATTGAGGTAGTTTATTAAATACTAAAACACCTTTAGATAAGTCTTTACCCTTAGTACTAAGTAACCTACTTAAATTCTTAATAGCTTCTTTAATCTCTACAGGCTCCTCAACCCTCCTCAACATCCTAGACTTACCACTTACTAACTATACTTAGGGAATATATTAGTTATTATCTGAAGAATGCTTATAATACCTCAGTACTAATTACTATGATATGGTAGATAGTATTGGATATAATGTTGATGATTACAAGTGATGTTCTACTACCAATCTACTTATTAATCATAGGTTTCATACTCTCACTAATCCTTAGAGATTCTAAGGCTTTAGACTCAGCGTTGTTTATCTCCTCAGTAGCGAGTGTTACGATGATATTACTAGCAATTCAGACTTTAACCTCAGACCCTACAATACCTAAGATTACTACAGAACTACAGATTCTTCTAGGGACTTCAAACCTCTTAAAGACCTTCACATTATCTCTTGACGGGTTATCAGCATTCTTCATATTAACCTTAGGTATTGTAGGGTTAGCTTCATCTATCTACGGTACAGCATACATTAAACGTTACTTAGGTGTTGAGAGTTTAAGGTTTTACTCATTAACGTATATACTCTTCCTACTATCGATGTATTTAGTCTTAGTAAGTAATGATATAGTGTTATTCATAATTTCTTGGGAGTTAATGACTATTACAGCATTCTTCCTTATAGCGTTTGAGAGGACTAGTGAGGTTGCACGTAGGGCTGCGTTAAAGTACTTACTAATGTCTTATTCTGGTTCAGGACTCATAATAATGTCATTACTAATACTATACCTACTATCAGGTTCTACATCATTTACATCTCTTAAAGGTTTGAATTTAGATGTTACTACTCAGTACTTACTCATGTTACTCTTTACAGTTGGTTTCGGTATTAAAGCTGCTTTAGTACCTATGCATAATTGGTTACCTGACGCACACCCAGAAGCACCTTCTAACGTATCAGCATTACTGAGTGGGTTTATGATTAAGACAGCTGTTTACGGTATTTTAAGATTTACTATNTCGTTAGTATGTCTTAACTACTATGTGTTNGGGTTAGTACTAGCTTCCTTAGGTGTTCTCTCAGTAGTCTACGGTACTTCAATGAGTATANTCCAGACAGATTCTAAGAAGTTAATGGCTTTCTCCAGTATNGGGCAGATAGGCTATATATTCCTAGGTATAGGNGGTGGTNTAGTACTGTATCCTAACCCTCTAGGTATTATAGCTATGTCTGCAGCCCTCCTCCACGTACTTAACCATGCAGTATCTAAGGGTTTACTATTCCTAACAGCTGGTAGTATAATATATAGAGTTAATAGTAGGGATTTAAACATCTTAGGTGGTTTAGCTAGGTATATGCCGATGACCTTCACATCAAGTTTAATAGCCTCACTATCTATTTCAGGTATACCACCATTGGGTGGATTCATAAGTAAGTGGCTTATAATACTCTCACTACTAATATCTACAAATACCTTACTCGTAATTTACGCGTCACTAGCGATCTTCGCTAGTGTATTAACAACTAGTGCTTTTATAAAGTACTTATCAAGGGCTTTCTTATCTAACCCAAACATTAGCTCCTTAAGTCATGTTAAGGAAGTCCCGACATCAATGGTATTAGCACAACTTCTACTAGCCTCCCTCTGTGTTTTATTAGGAGTACTCTTCTACATACCCCTCAACATCATAACCTCAAGAACAATCAGTAACTTAGTTGTATTTGACTTAAACTCAGTTAGTATTTTAATTATGAATATAGTCAACATATTAACCTACATCGCATTACTACTAATAACGATAACATCATCATTAGTTATTGTTATATATACCTTAAGATATAAGGTTAGGACAGTACCTCTATGGACCTTCGGAACTAAAGACCTACTACCAAGTAAGTTAGGATTAGATGGAAACTCATACTATACCGAGTTCGAACGTACATATAGTTTCAGTTACGTACTTAGACACTACGTATATGAATTCCTCATAAACCCAGTAACTAGTATGTTTATGAGGTTTGTTAAGGCTTACGATAAGGTAGATACCTACTTATACGTAATGCTTATAGTGATTACGACTTTCTTAACTGTGTTAATAGCGTTAGTTGTGGTGGTCTGAGTTGGTTGTGGTGTACTTAGGTTTAATTATTACGGTGTTAATTATTTTGGTCTTAATACCTATACTTGACGGTATTGAACGTAAGTTTGTTAAGGCTAGGATTCAGAGTAGGGTAGGTCCTCCAATACTTCAGACATACTACGACTTAATTAAGTTGTTTAGGAAGGAGTTATTAGTACCTTCTACAGCATCTAAGTTATTCATTATAGCACCTATATTGAGTTTCTTCACCTCAGTAGCTACACTATTCGTAGTACCGTACACTTTAAGTAATCCGTTAGGTTTTGAAGGTGATTTAATACTCTTCATATACTTACTGATATTCTCATCAATTACCGCCTTATTAGGTGGTCTATCCTCTAGTAATCCATTTACTGAGGTTAGTAGTAGTAGGGAGTTATCACTTCTAATGGCTTCAGAACTCTTTCTAGGTCTATCTATAGCTGTTATAGCTTTAAAACAGTCGTCATTAAGTCTAAGTAAGATATCATCTACTCCAGTAATAACACCTTCAGTAATACTAGCTTACATAGCCTTACTATACTACGCATTCATTAAGTCTGCTAGGACACCATACGATATAGCTGAGGCTGAACCTGAAATAGCTTCTGGGTACTTGATAGAGTATAGCGGTCCACTACTTGCGTTCATGATATTAGGTAATTTAGTTAGGAGGTACTTAACAACATCGTTCTTCGTAGTAGTTGCTTTAGGTCCTACAGTATCTCTAGCTACATCAGTTATACCTACACCTATTAAGGAATTAACTAACTATGTCTTAATCTTAGGGTTGAGTACGTTAACTTACTTAGCCTTAGGTACTGCTTCAGTCATACACGGTAGGTATAGAGTTATACATGCGTTAGACTCTATCAGGAAGTATACATCTGTACCTATAATAGCTTTAGTATTAGCTGTGGTGGGGTTATAGAATGACCACTACTTTATTGAGGTGTTAGGTGTGGATGTGGTTAAGTTACTTTATGATGTCTTAAAGGGTAAGGTACTACATCATGAAGTTATTAGTGGTGGGGTAGTTATTGATGTTAGACCTGAGGACTTAGTAAGTGTTGTTAAGGTTATTACTGAGGAGTTAGGAGGTATATACACAGTAATTGTAGGTGTTGATGGTAGGGGTATAGATAGTACATACCATAACGTATACGTCTTCAGCTTAGATAACCTGAAGACCTACGTCTTAATTAGGGTTAGGTTAAGTCCTGAAGACCCTAAGGTTGAGTCAATAACACCTATAGTTAAGGGTGCTAACTGGGGTGAACGTGAGGTTAGAGACTTACTCGGTATTAACTTACTAGGTCATCCAGACCCCCGTAGACTGATACTACCTGATGACTGGCCCTCAAACACATACCCACTTAGGAAGGAGTTTAACTACTATGAGAAGCCTAAACCAAGTCTAGGATGTAATTACGTACCTAGTAGGTCTGAAGAGGTTGTAGCACTACCTTACGGACCTTACCACCCACTACTCCACGAGCCTGAGTACTTTGAATTACATGTTAAGGGTGAGACAGTAGTTGATGTTGAGTATAGAGGTTTCCACGTACATAGAGGTATTGAGAAGTTAGGTGAGTCTAGACTAACCTATAATCAAATACCTTTCGTAGCTGAGAGGATTTGCGGTATATGTGGTTTCGTACATAACGTATGTTACTGTCAAGCAGTTGAGAATGCTGCAGGTATTGAAGTACCTGAGAGGGCGTTATACATTAGGTCTTTAGTACTTGAGATTGAGAGGATCCATAGCCACCTACTCTGGTTAGGTGTTGCATGTCATGTACTAGGCTTCGATACAGGGTTTATGCATGCTTGGAGGATTAGAGAACCTGTGATGTACTTAGCTGAGTTATTAACAGGTAGTAGGAAGACCTACGGTATTAACTTAGTAGGTGGTGTTAGGAGGGATGTCAATAGAGAATCTATAGAGAAGATTGTTAAGATACTTAAGAATGTTAAGGAGGAGTACGACTACTTCGTAAAGAGCTTAACTAGTGTTAAGGAGGTTATTAAGAGACTTGAAGGTAGTGGTATACTACCTAAGTCTGAAGCTATAAGTTACGGTGTTGTAGGCCCTACAGTTAGGGGTTCAGGACTTAAACGTGATGTACGTGTAGACCACCCATACGCAGCTTATAAGGAAGTATCGTTTAAAGTCCCTGTATATAGTGAATGTGATAATATGTCTAGGTTGATGGTTAGGGTTGAGGAAGTCTACGAAAGTATATCAATTATACAGCAATTAATTGATAAACTACCTTCAGGCCCTATAATAGCTGAGAATATAGAGATTCCAGAATTTAAGGAAGGATTTAGTGGTGTTGAAGCTCCTAGAGGTGAGGACGTACACTACGTAATTACTGGGAGGTTTAGTAAGGTGTTTAGGTGGAAGGTTAGAGCACCTACATATAATAACATACCTGCTTTGAAGGTAATGCTTCATGAATGTCCGTTAAGTGATGCACCGTTAACTATAGCTAGTATAGACCCCTGCTTCTCATGTACTGATAGGTTAGTAGTAGTTGATGTCTTAACTGGTAAGAAGTTTAGAGTTGATTTTAGAAGCCTAGCTAGGAGGGGTAGGTTATGAGTAGGTTATCATGGATTAAGAAGGCTTTAGAAGTTGGTGTAGTTACTAAGAAGTACCCGTTTGAACATGTTGAAGTACCTGAAGGTTCTAGAGGATTACCTGAGTTTGACTCAAGTAAATGTATTGGGTGTAGTGCATGTGCTAACGTATGTACTCCAGACGCTATAAGAGTTGTTGATGATTTAAATGAGGGTGTTAGGAGGGTTGAGTACTTCGTAGGTAGGTGTATATTCTGTGGTCGATGTGCTGAGGTATGCCCTGTATCAGCTATAAAGATAACTAAAGAGTTTGAACTAGCTTATAAGGATGAGGTTAGATTCATAATAGAGTTAAAGTTAGTTAAGTGTTCTAACTGTGGTAAACCATTCACAACTACTAGACATTTAAACTATGTCTTAGGGAAGGTAGGTGAGGGACTCCCAGAACTAATGACTTTATGTCCTGACTGCCGTAGGAAGTCAACTATAAACTCATTCATAACTCCAGTAGGTGGTACTGTATGAGTATCTACGGGAGGAGTATCTGGGTATTCCACCTAAACACAGGTAGTTGTAATGCATGTGATATAGAGATCCTTGATGTCCTAACACCGTACCACGACGTTGAGAGATTCGGTATTAAGTTAGTTGCTTCACCAAGACATGCAGATGCTTTACTACTAACAGGCCCTATAACTAGGGAGTCTTTACCGAAGGTTGTAGATGCTTTACTAGCNGTTCCAGAACCTAAGTTAGTCATAGCTATAGGCTCCTGTGCTTGTGGTGGTGGTATATGGTATGATACGTACTCAACTGTAGGTGGTCTTAACGAACTATATAGGGTTTTGAGGGAGGAGTACGGTATTCCTGAACCACCAACTGTTAGAGTTCCTGGATGTCCTCCAAGACCTGAAGCTATAATCTACGGTGTTGCACTAGCGTTAGGTATTGTGAAGCAGAAGTACAGTACTACTAAAGTAAGTGTTGAGTAACTTATTACTTTAGAAACAACTAATTACTAGGGTTGAGATTCGTGATCCTTGATATCTACTTAAGATGGTATGAACTAGCTTTAAGAGCTACTAACTTTGAGGTTTACGGAAGTCCTCGTAAGGACTTATTCCAAAACCTAATACTCTCAGGTATGGGTGGTTCTGGAATAGTCTGTGATATGATTTACTCAGTACTATACTCAAGCTCTGAGATACCAGTAACTATAGTTAAGGACTTCCAAATACCTCGATGGACATCTAAAAACTCACTACTATGTGCTATCAGTTACTCAGGTAATACTTTAGAGACTTTAAACACTGTATCGAAGGCTTTAGAAGTAGGTGCTGAGGTCTGTATAGTTACCTCAGGCGGTAAGTTATTAGAGTTAGCTAGGGTTAGAGGACTACCCCACGTAGTAGTTGATAGTGGTTTAATACCTAGAGCAGCATTCCCACAACTACTGATAGCCACACTTAAACTACTAAGTACTTACAGAATTAACTTATGTAGTGATTTAAAGAGTTTAACTAATATTTTAAGAGATGTTGAATCCGTATCTAAGACATCTAAGGAATTAGCTGAATTCCTTAAGAACTCACTACCAGTGATAATATCTAATACGAGGTTTTACCCACTAGCTATGAGGTTTAAGGACGAGTTTAATGAGAATTCTAAGATGATGGCTAAGGTTGAGGTAATACCTGAATGGGCACATAACGATATAGTTGGTTGGGAATTACCTCTAGGTGTTGTTAAGTCTTTAGTTATATGGGATGATGACCTAGTTATAGAGTTCCTCATAGATTACTTGAGAGGTAGAGGTGTTGACTTACAGGTGTTGAAGTTGTTAGGTGATGACCTACTATCTAAGATGCTTTACGGTTCATACATAGCTGGTTTAACAAGTGTTTACCTGGCTGAGTTACGTGGTGTTAGGGCTGAGGAGACTAAATCTATAGATATGTATAAGGAGTTCTTGAAGAGGAGGGTTAATCACTAAATTAATACTTAAGTAGATTCCCTCAACCTACTCAGTATTTCCTTAGCTTTATCAATCCTTATAACACCCTCCTTAAGCATCTCAGTAACTACCTTATCTATTTCCTCACCATGAGCTCCAGCAGCTATAGCTATCTGCCTAGCGTGGAGTTTCATATGACCTCTCTGAATACCTTCAGCTACTAATGCTCTTAGAGCTGCTAGGTTTTGAGCTAGTCCTACAGCACCCATAACCTCAGCTAACTCCCTAGCTGTCTTAACCCCTAAGATCTTAAGTGATATCTTAGCTAGTGGGTTAACCCTAGTAGCACCACCTACTATACCTACAGCCATAGGCATCTCTAAATAACCTATTAAATCACCGTTCTCATCCTTCTCCCAAGTAGATAGTGTTGTATACCTACCACTACGTGCTGCGTATGCGTGAGCACCTGCTTCTAAAGCTCTAGTGTCTTGACCTGTAGCTAGTGCTACAGCTATCACACCATTCATAATACCTTTATTATGTGTTGTAGCTCTATACGGGTCTGAAGCTGCGAATGCCCAAGCATATACTATACCGTCAACTACTTCAGGACCTCCAACAGCTTCCTTAGGAACTCTAGTCCATACCTTAACTAACCTCCTATCAGCTAAGTTTGATACTATCCTCAACAGTACTTTACCACCTGTCAACTTCTCTATGTATGGACCTACAGCTTCAGCCATAGTATTAACTACGTTAGCACCCATAGCATCCTTAACATCAACTATTAAGTGGGTTATGACCATAGGACCTACAGGTGTTTGAATTACCCTAACCTCAACATCCCTAACACCACCACCTAAGCTAATTAGTAGTGGGTCTTTCTCATTAGCAATCCTGATAATCTCATCCTTATGCTGGAGTATCTTCATAACTGCTGTATGTGGTGATGTAACACCAACTAACTGTATCTGAGCGATCATTAAAGGCTCAGTACTTACAGCGAATAAACCACCACCATCCCTACACATCCTAGCAGCATTAGATGCTGCAGCAACTACTGAGGGTTCTTCAATAGCCATAGGTATTAAGTAGTCCTTACCATTTATTAAGAAGTTAGTAGCTATACCTAAAGGTAATTCAAAAGTCCCAATAACATTCTCAATCATCTTATCAGCTATGACTAACCCCATCTTACTAGTCTGTAAGAGGTTAACCTCCTCATCAGTAAGACCTGCAAAATCCTTAACAATACCTAACCTCTCACTAACCCCTAACTTATAGAAACCTGAAATCCTTGAAGTACGCATATTAAACCACATATAGTTAGTAGTGATGCAATTTAAAACCTTTCTAAACGTGAAGTATAGACTACTTAATAACTAAACTTATAAGGTATAGGACGTATCATTAAGTGTGGTAGCTTCAGAGATTATAGAGCTTAAGAAGAAGTTAATTAGTTTACTTAAGGAGGATGAGGAGTTTAGGTTAGTTGTTGTTGGGTTGATTGGTTATAGTGAGGTTCTTAAGAGACTTGATAGACATGAGGAGGAGATGAGGAGGGTTTGGGAGTCTATTGAGAAGCTTAGAGAAGACTTCCTAATATTTGTTAAGGAGCAAGAGAAGCGTTGGGAAGAGAATAATAGGAGGTGGGAGGAGAATAGTAGGAGATGGGAGGAGACTTATAAGAGGTTTGAAGTTATTGAGAATGAGTTGAAGAGGTTGAGGGAGGACTTCAATAGAGCTTTTGAATCACTTAGTAGGATGGTTGATGCTTTAGGGGCTAGGTTGGGTATAATTGCTGAGGGATCTTTTAGGGAGGGTATGAGGGGTGTTGTGGAGGAGGTCTTCGGTGTTGGTGAGGTTAGGAGGTGGGTCTACTATGATGATAAGGGTGAGGTCTTAGGGTATCCATCAGTTATTGAGGTAGACTTACTGATTAGGGATAGAACACACGTACTTGTAGAGGTTAAGGCGAGTACTTCAGATAGTGATGTGTCTAAGCTGTGGAGGGTTGGGAAACTCTATGAGAGGGTGGTTGGTGTTAAGCCTGAGTTAGTGATAATTACACCATTCATTGATAGGGGAGGTCTTAGGACTGCTAAGGAGTTAGGTGTTAAGGTNTATACGAAGACTTGATTGAGTTATCTATAACTACTTACTACCTCCTTAATCTTACTCCTTACTATGGGGCCCGTAGAACTACCTAACACCTTCTCTGTTAACTTACAGAATGCACATACATCACCTGATGTAGGCATTCCACAATACCTACACGTACCTACGTTACTTCTCAACCCTACCTTATAGAATTCTATGTTCTTAGCTATACCTCTAGCGAGGGCTATCTTAATTCCTGGGTTCCTCCCCTCAATACTATCTAGGAATTTCCTAACCTCACCCTCAATACTACCAACTACTTTATAAGGGCATACACCATCAACTACTGGTAGTCCTTGAATACTTACGTAGAGTGATGTCTCATTCCCTGAGACCTCGTAGAGTGGTCTTACCCTCCCTACTAAAGGACCTTCAGATTCTGTCTTAGGGCCTAACTTACTTATGTCGTTAAGTTTTTGTAGGAGGAAGTTCTTCATAACATATGTTAGGAGGTCATCTAAGTGGTGGCCGAGGACTACTACATTAACTTTAGATTCAATACCTACAACATTTATTAAGTATCTCTTCAACAATCCACATAAACTACATGCAGGCCTCCTACTCCTAATAACTAGGTCAGGTAGTCTAACACCTAATAACTCCTTCAAATCAACTACGATTAAAGGTACTTCAAGACTTCTACAGAATGACTCAACTACTTCTCTAGCCCTCCTAGAGTAATCAGTAATACCTAAGTCTAGATGTAGAGCTAATACGTTAAAANCTAATTGTTTTGAAATTACNGAGAGTATATGTAGTAACGCTATACTATCCCTACCACCAGAAACAGCTACTAAAACCCTCCAACCATTCTTAATAAGCTCGTATCTCTTAATAGTTTTAAAGACTTTATTCTGGATATACTCTATAAAGTGTTTCTTACATAATCTAAGTTTAGCGTAACGTATATTAGTAATTGCAGGTTCACTACATAGAGAGCATTTTAATACTTCCTCACTACTCATATACTAACTACCTTAATATAGACAGATAGGTATTCCCTAACCTTATATGTATTGCCAAACTATACTCATTACATTACTTAAATCTATATCTGAGCATACTCTACTACAGACTATGTGATGAATACATAACACTTTAAGAACTTTAATACATTCTTCATAATATTATACTCATCCTCAGAAGCCCTTAACAACTTTCTCTATGTAAGTATATTGGGAGATAACTCTTAAAAACTTATTTAGAGAATATTATTAAATAAAGTNTCTACTAATCATTAAACTAATATGGTTAGGTAGTAATAAGTAATAAGACTTAATTTAGTTAAAATTAGTAGGGTTTGAATTGAGGATTTATAAGAAGATCTTCATTATAGCTGATGACTTAACAGGTACTAACGATACTATTGTTCAGTTTTGTAAGGTTGGTTATAGAGGTGTAGTATTAACTGATTTAAAGATTAATCTCTTAGATATTTTAAGACAATACGATGTTATTGGAATTAATACTAATTCAAGAGTGTTAACACCTGATGAAGCTTATAGGAGGGTTAGGGAGGTTATTATGTGGTTAGTAACTTCATTAACTGATTTAGGGTATTCATTAGATGATGTCTTAATCTATAAGAAAGTTGATTCTACCTTAAGAGGGAATATTATTGAGGAGGTTAGAGCTATTTACGAGGTTTTAAGACCTGATGTTATTGTATTTGCACCTGCTTACCCAAAACGTGGTAGGAAGACTGTTAACGGTATACATTTAGTTAATGATGTACCAGTTCATAAGACTTACTTTGGTAGGGATTTAAGGACTCCAGTAAAGTCTTCATATATACCTGATTACTTCTTAGGATTTAATGTTGATTATAGACATATATACTTAAGTGAGTTAAGGTCTTCAGATAAAGTTGATGTATGTAGTTATGATGTTATATCATCAGATATTGAAGTTAGTGAGGATTTTATAAAGTTAATTAATCTTATTAGGGGTTGTGGGTGGGTAAGGATTTTATGGGTTGGTTCTGNAGGTTTAGCTGAGTACTTAGTATATAACGTAGTTATTAGTCATGGTTATAGAGGTCTTATAATTATGTGTATTGGTTCTTTAAATGATGTTACTAGGAGACAATTAAGTAAGGTAGTTAATAACGTAGTTTTAATACCTTTAAATATTGAGAGACTTATTAAGGACTTTAATAATGAGTACTTAGATGTTCGTAGTAGGGTTTTAGAAAGTCTTAAGTCTAACCCATTAGCTATAGTTCTTACTACATCATATCATGATTATCAGATTATACAGAGTGAGAAGTTAGTTAGTGAGTTAGGTATTAGTAGGTCATCGTTATATGAGTTAATAAGTGATTCTTTTGGTAGGTTATGTGCTTTAGTAGTAAATGATGTTGGTTTAGGTAGGGTTAGTGGTGTTTTCTTATGTGGTGGTGATACTACTATGTCTACTATTAAGTATTTAGGTTTTAATGCTTTAGAAGTCTTAGGTGAGGTTGAGGCCGGTTTACCACTACTTAAGACTGGTGGTTTAGGTCTTAAGTTAGTTACTAAAGCTGGTGGTTTTGGTGATGATCTAACCTTATTAAGAGTTATTCATAGGTTAACTTCGTAGGGTATGTAGATGGTTAAACCTATAATCTTAATAACTATGGGTGATCCAGCAGGTTCAGGTCCTGAGATAATCCTTAAAGCATTATCTCATCCTGAGCTTCAAGGTATTGCAAGGTATGTTATTGTAGGTGATTTAAAGGTTTTAATGAGGGCTAAGGAAGTAGTTAATGCTCGTAAGTTAAGTCTTACAGTAGTTAGTGATCCTGAGGAGGTTAGTGATGAGTTATTTAGTGTTGGTGTTATTGATTTAGGTAATGTAGATATTGAGAAGTTAGTTTACGGTANNCCNTCAGTNATNGGTGGTAAAACATCTTATGAGTATATAGTTACAGCTGTTAACTTAATTAAGAGTGGTAAGGGTCATGCATTAGTTACTGCACCTATAAGTAAGGAGAGTCTTTACTTAGCAGGTTATGACTATCCAGGACATACTGAATTACTTGCTGAGTTAGCTGGTGTTGACGTGGTTAAGATGATGTTAGTATTTAAGCATTTAAGAGTTTCTCATGTTACTACACATGTATCTCTGAGGAGAGCTATAGAGTTAGTTAGGAAGGATAATATATACTTAACTATAAGGTTAACTCATGAAGCATTAACTAAGTTATTCGGTATTGATAATCCTAAGATAGGTGTAGCAGGTTTAAACCCACATGCTAGTGAGGGTGGTTTATTCGGTGATGAGGAGGAGAAAGAGATAATACCAGCTATTAAATTAGCTTTAAGAGAAGGTATTAGAGTTGAAGGTCCATACCCACCAGACACGATATTCTATAGAGCATACCATGANAGAGAATTCGATGCAGTAATAGCTATGTACCATGATCAAGGACATATACCTATAAAGATGATTGGATTATTAGAAGGTGTAAATCTAACACTAGGACTACCATTCATAAGAACATCACCAGACCACGGGACAGTATGGGATAAAGCAGGTAAGGGAACAGCAAAAGAAACAGCAATGTTAGAAGCAATAAAACTAGCAATAACATTAGCAAGAGGGAAAACATAATCTATAAATATAAGACTAGAAATTAATCTCTACGTAAGTACTTCTATAAAACTTAACCTTCTTTAAATCCTTCCTATAATAATACTAGATATTTAAATCCCTCCTAACACCTTATCAGTTAATTCAATAAATTCTTTAGATCTCAATAATATTGTGTGATATTTAATCATTTAATCACTCCAAGTTAAATAATTTCTTATATAAGGTTTTTAGATGTTATTGATTTAGTTAAGTTTTCATGAATATGCATTATTAGCCAGTATCCGTAGAGTGCTCTTACTGGGTCTTCATCTGATGGTTGTAGTCCTTTACTTAGTATTTCCTTNTCAGCTCTTATAATCACGTCCTCATCTGGGTACTCACCTAATGGCTTCATATTCTTAACCTTAACTCTAACGTTAACACCGTTGATTAAGTCCTTAAGGATTAACTCATCATAAAATTCAGTAACTATGAACCACTGTCTATATAGGTGGTAAGTCCTCCTCCTCTCCCTACTCACATAACCATAGAATACTAAAGTACCTTCAGGAGCTATATCAGGTTTAAACCACTTAATACCTACTAACCTACTATCAACTACTTCAAGACCTACATAAGCTAGGAATACCTGCTCAGTATACTTAGGATTAACAACAGGNAAGACATCAATAGGATCTATAAGTATCTCTAACATATCACCACNCTCAACACTAAATAAAACACTCATTACAAACCCCGAAGATATGGATTAGCAAGTAGTTAATATAAACCAGTATGTCAGGATTAACAATAACGACTNAATCCATCCACACAGTCTTAGCTATGTAGGGTAAGTATGATCTTAACGGTTTCTCTATATAGTAGGTTTACATGAATGACCTCAAAATCTAACTCCCTTAATACTTCAGTAACTTACTTCAGCTAAGTGATCCTACCATAACCTTCAGAATCATAAATAACTATAGGGTACCTAGTATCCCTAAAAATAAACTCAATCTCTAAGTCCTTAGTAAAAGGTAACTTAACCCTCTTCAACATTAAATAACTCCGTTAAACTCTGTAAAATCATAACTATAGTTAATAATTATAGGTATTATAATTTCAAGATCTTCAATAGGAATGTCAGTATCTTTAGCTGGGACAAATGCGGAGGTGTAGAAAATAACTATCATAACATCAGTATATAAAACATCAGCTTTAACAACTGTATGAGGTAAATATAAACTAATATAAAGTACTTCTCGGTGGGTCTAAACTCAATACTCTACGGTGTATTTTAAATACTCCTCAATATAAATTAACTATTAATTTATTAACTCTATAATGAGAAGACCCTCCTAAATCTCTCCAATATCACCAAGAGTAGGTCTACATATTATATATCTATAAGAATTTACTTACATTAGATAATATTAAGTGATAGCCGTAATGAAATACAAACCTGATTACTACTTAAACTATCTAGATGTAGTACCTAATAGTACTGTAATAGTACCTTAGAGTATAGCTATGANGCTATGGAGTTGAGGAATATAATGGAGGTTATATTGTTCTTCTTTAGGCCTTAGCGATGTTAGAAGAGCATGAGGAATATTGGGGTCGGAATATAGGTGATTCTTCTTTCTTCATTTACGTCAAGTGTATCCTTGGTCAGTACAACTGTTCCTCGTGGTAGTATCGCTGTTTTGATCCGCTCACGGTACTTTGACTCTATAATAAATCTGTGGAGTCTGTTATCTCTATTAACGCATAGGATAAAGTCCACTTCGTGACCTTCAGTGAAGCCGTACATTAATACCCTATCGTAGTTAACGTGTGGTACATGCGTGAATAGTTGCTGAGATAAGAGTAGGTGTGATGCTATAACACTCTCAATGAGGAGCCCACGGAAGTCTTTGTTATTTAAGAGCGTCTTTGAAGCTTCAAAGGGGTCTGGGATATTATTAATATAGGCGTAGAGTGCATGGAATATGAAGGGGTCTAGCACGTAAAGCTTTGGTTGTTCTTGGTAATTAGGCTCGCATATAGTATCCTTTTTCTCCCTGTATGAGAGGAAGAATGCCCATGTTGAAGTTAGGTATTTCAGATATCTCTGGACTTCATGTTTTCCAAGATCCTTTCTAATTTCCGCAAATTTAGATATGTCTAGAGTTCCAGAGAGTTTCTCAGGGACTACAAGTTCAGCGAGAACGTTCTTCATGACATCTGGCTCTAACCCAACTCTCTTAGAATCCTTAATCAGGAGGTCTGCTATGTCGAAGTAGAAGTNCTTGCGTATGAAGCCTGCTTCATAGAATTCTTTAACAGCCTTAGGGTAGCCCCCGTGTACGAGGTAGTTTTCAAACAATTCACTTAGGATTACGAAGAATTTATCATGGAGTTCTCTTAACTCACTACTTATTATATTCTCACCTAAAGACTTTAAAGCTTCGAAACGTGTTTTAACCCTCCTACGTTTCCCTCTATCGAGTAGAGACCTTATATCATCTCTAACCCCTTCAACTACCTCAGGGAACCTAAGTGGTGTGAAGAGGAGGTTTCCACCAAGGTTGAATTCCATGGCTAGGTCACCTTGCCTACCCCGTAGTTTTTCTACTGCTTCAGCTAAATCCATTGAGTGACTACCGGTTGCGATGATCTTAAGTTTCCCACGGATTATTAGACCTGCATCAAACATGTTCTTCAGCTCTAAAGCCCAGTCACTATACATTGACGCTTCATCAAGGAAAACATACTTCTCATCCTCACCTTGGAGAGCGATAGTTTCTAGGATTTGAAAAAGTCTGATATCCTTGATCCCGCCATAGTCTAAAGAGATGTAGTAGATATTATGAGGTTTTATCCTATTTTCCTCTATAAGACTTCGTATTAGGAGTTTTACCACTGTCGTTTTACCAGATCTTCGAGGTCCCCTAACAGTAACTATTCCATACTTCCCAACCATCACAACCTTATTCTTTATATGATAATATAGCCTACTCATGAATGTATAACGACCACTACGATATTCAGAGATCTGCTGGTCTTTCTCATACCATTTAAAGTCACTCCACCATGGATTATAATGCTTAAGCAGTTCTCTGAGATTTTCTATATAATTCCCGTTCAAGCCTCTCAACCCTCTTCATAAGATCTACTAGATCCATCTCAATTCGCCCAACCTCCTTCCGTAACTGCTCCTCCCTCTGTATGAGGTACTTCACCTTCTCCTCAAATCCTGGCTCTAACTCCTCAAGAACCCTCAACACAAGATTTCTCACATAAGCTGGAACACTTAACCCCTGCTCCTCAGCAAGCTTCCTCAACTTCTCATACCTATCTTCATCAATATAAAACTTAACCTGTTTTTTCATAAGTACCCCCAGTACTAATGTAGTACTTAAATAGTACTTAAAACTTACCCCTAACCTCAACATGTATAGTGAATCTCACAGACTTCATACTCTAGTACCACTAAGTACTAGATAGTACTATAATGATCATATTCTATGGTACTATTTAGTACCAAAGCAGTACCTTATTCACTACCTCATACGATCCTACCTAGCCTTGAAGTATCTTAAAGATAGTTGGAACCACGCTAATAGAGAGATATTGTTCCACTATGTGTATTATAACACATTAAACATTAATATAACCTTTAGCATTTGAATATCGTCAAAATATTCATTGATCAACAATTTACCGGAAATTCTAGTTGAACGTAATGAAGAAACTTTATTAGCTATTTGTTCCTTAGATGGTATATCATTATCTTAACCTTACCTTAACTTCTTTTCAAGCTCCTCTATCATAGTAATAATTTCTTGTTCCCCCACAAGATCTAATAATCTCCATAACCTTCTTAAGATTTCTTTCCTTTGCTGAGCTTTTTCCTTATATTCCTTGATAGCCTCCTCCTTTAACGGGCCGAGTACTACTTTACCATTTTCAACTCTCATATAGTAACTTTCACCTATGAAGGGCCCAACAGCAGGGTCTATTTCACTAACGACATCTATTATGAGTATTGATAGAGCTCCAATATCGAATATATAGCTTTCTCCAGATGTATAACCCAAGAGTCTAAGAAGTAAGTTTCCACCAGTAAAGAATCCTGTACCTATAACAGCGAACCCTGGATTATCATGTACTGGCTCAGCTAGTCCCCT
>Ga0065719_100652_pt1 | contig 27786 bp, 30 predicted proteins | sample GBSCel85sediment_FD_59106 | JGI IMG/M metagenome (GOLD analysis project Ga0065719, IMG submission 59106) | Hot spring sediment microbial communities from Great Boiling Spring, Nevada - Cellulolytic enrichment CS 85C v3 (version 3) | ecosystem: Environmental > Aquatic > Thermal springs > Hot... | reverse complement strand
TATGTTTCTAATAGTTGCTAACCACTGTGTTGGTGAGTCTATTGTCCAGGGGTTGAATCCTGTTTCTATCGGTATGATTTTCGAGATTAATGACCTAAGGGTTGAGTCCTCGAAGAACGTTATTATCAAAGAGAAATTAGCTATGTCTGCTATTACGTACGTCCCGAGTTCTCTCTTATTGAGTGCTAGGACAGCGAGCGGTGATATCATTAATATCATCTGAGGCGTGAAAACGTAGTTTAGCGCGACCACTGCCCCAACCGAGGCATAAGCTAGCGAGACTAAAGATCTTGAGTTCCTCAGCGTCTGGATAGCTATTAGTGAGAGTAGTGCTAGACCCGTGACCACGTAGAAGTACTTGTGTAGGGGGCTGAAGATGTCCGGAACCAGTAACGCGTAAACACAGTTCTCGCAGTACCAACTCGCGTGATGGTTTATGAACGCGTGGAATCCCTCGGCAGACGCGATGTATACTAAGATAAAAGGCGTTAACCCTCCGACGAGGAAAGAGATGATATAGTGTGTTAGGTTCTTAACGACTTGCTTATCCCTCACCACGTCTCTCAATAGGTACGCGGCTAGAGGTATCAGGAGTCCTCCAGTCAATATCTTGCTAGCTACTGAGAGCCCTAGTAAGAAGCCGGAAACCCTGTAATTCTTCCTCATGAAATAATAAAGGGAGGTCACGGCCAGACCTGAAGCTATTATGTCCCAGTTATAGGTGACGTACAATATGGTTGAGGGGAGAATCAAGAAGAGTGCGGTCCTCCAAGCACCGAGTCTATGAAGAGAGTTAATCTTCTTGATGTAGTGAAAACATAGGGCTAAGAAAGAAAATAGTATTAGTGATTGAAGCACGTAATTTACTGACGAAGACATGCTGAAAAACTGGTCCCCTGCCGTGGTAAGCCTTCCTGAGATGCTGAAGGAAACACAGGTAGTTAAGAACCAGAAGAAACCTACTAAAGGCGGGTACTCAAACTTGTAGTCTACGTAAGGAACAGGACATAAGTTAGTCCCACTCACTAACTCCTCGAAAGACTCAGGCCTTAACCAATACCTAACTAGCTTTTCTTTATTGTTCATCAGATCAGTAGAAAACCTTGGAGAGAACACACCGTAAACCACGTCATTGTATTTAAAACCCCACAAACCTAACGGGCTCTGAGTGAAAGGAGCGTGAAACAGGAAGGAAATCATGAAGACAGTGTAGAGGACTATGAGTACGCCAGCCTGAGACCTCAAACTCCTGAAAGAATGAAGTAATAAAACAACGGCTAAGAGCGTTAAAAACAAGACGAATAAGGTCAGGGACTCAGTCAACTACCAACCGACCCCGAGGAAAATTATGTGAAAAACATAAATAATACTCTTAGATCATGATCCATTGTTGTATTTAGCTAGCCTTCATTTTTCCTTACCGGACGGGTTTGTTACCGACAATAGTTCTTAACACGATTCACGCTTTATCTATCTTCATATAGCATCAAGCTTAAAGTTACGGGATCTCGCTCATCAAGTAGGATTTACAGAGAGGATTTGGTGGGTTGGATGTATCTTATATTTTAAACCCTCTATAATAAGATTTGGCGACTACGTTGAGTAATATAAGTATCCTAAATGAAGTCTTGATATGCTCGGAGAGATTTGAGAGGTTTGTAGGGAATTTTTATAGGGAGTTAAGTGAGAGGGTCGGGGATCAGCTCTTAAGAGTTATTTTTAAGTGGATTTCAGCGGAGACTCTTAATCATGCGGAGTTGATGAAGGACCTACTTAATTTCTTGAAGTTACCGTACGTGGAAGTTGATTGCTCCTTCGTGATAGGTGAGCCATGGGTGACTATTACCTCGCTTATGAAAACTCTTGAAACGGACTCGATCAACAGTGAGACCTTCAAGAAAATCCTTTCTGATTTGCAAAGACTGGAGGGCTTAGTCGGTGAAGAAACTTACGGGAAATTACTCTATCCTGCAGTGAGCGGTTTGCTTAAAGAGGTTGGTGAGGAGTTGAGGGATCAGAAGGAGTTAGAGGTTATATCTGTCGTATTGAGGGAGGTCACGATGGAGGAGGAGTTTCATGAAAAACTCGTTAACCTGATTAATAAGCTGATTTAAAGGGTGCGGACTATTCGCTTGTTTGAGTGCTTGGGTTGCTTTGGGGACTTTATAAATGCATGCTTATGTAGATCTATCGGAACCGATGAGCTAATTAGGCTTTGCCGAGGGGAGTACCGAAAAGCATGTAGGCGCTCCTGCAGGCGGGGAGGCAGGAGCCAGGCAGGTGGGATGAGCCCGCGCATGACTACCAAAATAAAGGAAGCAACCAAAACACCATGCACGGGCAATCACTACTTAACAGAGTTCCTCCACGACATCTAATTTTTTATTCATGATGTTGGCGTATTGGTTATCGCAGTACTTCGTTATTTGATTTCTGTATTTATTTAACACAGTCGTCAAGTCTGCATTACCTCGTAAAGCGTTGAGGAATTCGTAAACCCAGCTTTCCTTAGGGAAGGAAACGACGAGAATTAATGTTAGGTCGCTTANCTGATCCTAGTAACTCCATGTAGANTAGAGGGTTTTCGGCGGNGACGTTCTTNGAGTCCTTCTCCAGTTAGTCGTGCAGCGACCCTGACTACTTGGGCAGTGCCTGGAAACTTATCTACGAGAACGTAAGAAATTCTTCTCGAGATGCATGAGAGCAGCTCGCTCACGTTAATACCCCTTAATATTTCTACACTCTAGCGCATTCCTTAAAAGACTTACCCTCATGCAGTTTCCTCGTAGNGTCATCGAGCCACNTATTTAAACCATGCCTCAAAAGAATTTCTAGGTGTAGTTCGTTGTTAAGTAGTGTTAGGGATTACTTCCCGTCAATTAAGAGATTTCGCGCGTACTTAAACACNGCGTCCACAGGCCTCACCCCGATTAACGTCTACGAAACCCTAAGCGGAGTCTTGAATATGATTTACGAGGGTTCCGTTACTGAGGACTTGCTGGAGGACTATGTTGCGAGGGGGAGGAAGGAGGTAGCTAGGTTGATAGGTGCGGAGACTTCGGAGATCGCGTTCACAGTGCAGACTACCGAGGGGTTGAAGAACGTCTTAAGATCACTTAATTTAGGAACTGATGACGTAGTCCTCGGGCTAGACCTAGACTTCCCCACAATCACATCACTTATTAAGTCCTTATGCGTGGTTAGGGGATGTGATGTTAGGGTGGCTGAGGGTAAGGGAATTTACGAAGTGGGGGATCTAGAGAAGCTAGTTGATGATTCCGTCAAGGTTGCTATAGTATCTTCCGTTCAGTGGATTAGTGGGTGGAGGATTAACTTGAAAGAGCTTTCCAACATACTCCACGAACACGGCGCTCTCATAATAGTTGACGGGGTTCAACACGTGGGTGCCCTGAAGCTTGACGTGGCTAGCGAAAACATTGATGTCCTGTGTGTTGGTGGTGAGAAGTGGATGCTAAGCCCGTACGTCGGTTCCGGCTTCATGTACGTGAGGAGGGAGTTGCTTGAGGAATTGGATCCTTTTCCGTACGGTATATTGAATAGNGAAGAGCCAAGAGGTGGTTGGGGCAATTATTGGCCAGACCCGGACAAAGACGTGTGGTCACTACCTCAAGTCTCGAGAACCGCTCTAAAGTTTGAGTGGGGTGGTGGGAGGCCGTATACATCAATAATTGCTTTATATGAGGCGGCTCGCCTCATAAATAACGTGGGTATCGAGAATATCGAGAGCCACATCTTAAACATTAAAAGGTATCTACACGAAAGACTGTTTAGCGAAGGTTACGCTGTTTACGGCTATAGTGATGAGGTGATACATTGGTCCGGCATAACCTTAATTAAGACTGGGCTGAACAGGATGAGGGAACTCAATATAGTTGAGGAGCTACGTAAGAGGGGTGTGATGGTTTCTTACAGGGGTGCCTCAGGAGTGTCTGGAATCAGAGTATCCACGCACCTCTACAACACAAGAGAAGACGTAGATGTGTTAATAGACGAATTAAATAAGCTTAGAGCTTTAAACATGTGAGTGTTAGTTCCTGGCCCTACGTAGTAAAAGTTTCTCTTTATGGATGTCGCTTAATCAAGCTCGGCCAGAACTCTCTATCTTGAATGCCGGAGGGCTTATTCTCTCGGACTTACACCTAGGACATTTACTCGGTTTCCTAGGTTTTTCAAGGTCTTTGAACACGTAGCCGCAAGACCTGCAAGTAGGCGGTATCATGATTAGTACGCGCTCGTTTTTGTAGGTTCTCTTAACGCTCTTCGCTATGTGTTCTAGGTGTTCGTATACCTCCTTAGGGGTTGCTTTAAGGTTTAGTAAGGTGATCATTTCCTCGACGGTTAGCGGGTTTTCGGTCTTGATTAAGAGCTCCATTATTTTCTCTCTGGTTGTTTGTTGAGACAAGAGCTAACCCTCACCGCCAATATAGTCTTGATTCTTTGATTCCGGCCCCTCACCCGGCCTCAGCTGGGGTGTTCTCAACTGCAGGTCATTAGCGAACCACACTACTCTTTGCGGGAACGGAATCTGTATCCCGCCTTCCTCAAGCCTTGTCTTTATCTTCCATAATAGATCCATCTTTACGGAGTACCACTCCTGGGAGGGTGCCCACACGCGAACCACTATNTTGACTGAGTTATCGCCTAGGCTATCAACGAAGACTTGCGGTTCCGGCTTCTTGAGCGCGAAGGGGTGTTCCTCAATCACCTTCTTGATTATCTCTATGGCTTTCTGAGCGTCGTCACTATACCTTATCCCAACAACGTACTCAAACCTCCTAGCGACATGAGCTGTGTAGTTAGTGATGTTTGATGTGAAGACCGTGGAGTTAGGCACCCTGACGAAGAGCCCGTCGTAAGTCCTTATTATCGTGGAGAATATGTTCACGTCCTCAACGACTCCCGTCACGGAACCTAACGAGATGCCGTCACCTATCTTCACAGGCCTTTCTATAGCTAGGAATATCCCAGAGACTAGGTTAGCTACTATGTTTTGGAGAGCGAACCCTATTATTATCCCTGTGATACCCCCCGCTAAGAGAAGTCCTGATAGGTTGATGCCTAGCAGAGGGGTTAAGCCTACGAAGACAGCGATTATTATCGTGTAATAAACTACCTTCAATATGATGTCAAGCACGTTTTTCTTCAACTTATCTATGAGTGCTCTCTTGAGAACCAAAGTAATTAATTTAGCGAAGATGACCGTTGCGGTCATTAAAACAAGGAATACCAGGATGCTACGTATGGTCACGTCCCCGTAAATCACCGTGTCTAAGAAACTCATTGAAGACCCCACTCCATAACAAACCTCTCTCTAATCACAGGTAAACGCTTCTGAGATCTCACAATTAAGGACTTACTCATTCCTTCTTTCAACGGCTCGTCCGTGAAGGAAGTCTCAGCGTACGTTTGCGAGAAGATAGTTGCTTGCGCCGAGGACGAGACATGGTTGTCATCATAATATATAGTCATTCCGTTCACGCTTAGAACGAGGTTACTTAAGGTTATCCAGTAATCAGAGACATTAGATATCTTGAGTTTCAAAACTCCTTCCCTTAATAAATCAACTTTAGGTACCTCAGTGGAGATTCCGGTTCTCCAGTACCTGCATATGATCCCGTTCCTCGGGGTCCCGTAGAGCGTGTACTTCTGATTAACTAAGCTGAAAACATCTAATAACTCCGAGTTCTTCGCGTTAATTACGAAAACCCCCACCTCAATAGGGAAGGTCGCGTACGCTTCTATTGTTGAGGAGGGAGCTATAACGACTGGCTCAGCGAATTCTAGTAAGATGAAGTTCGTTAAGGGTTTCGGGAGGCTGACTGGCTCGATAGGATTTATCAGGAAGTACGTGTCAGGAGAGTACGTAATTATTTTCTCTACTCGAGTCCCTCCCTCACGCAGGTACTTAAGCACGTTACCGAGATTAATGAACGAGATCTTGAAACTCCCGAACTCTATGTAATTATCTCTTACATCAAGTCTACCATAAGGGGGTTTCCCGGCAAGACTCACACTCTCCCTGAAGGTATTACCCACTTAACATCACTCACTCCATGCTGATATTGGTAAGAGGTTTTATATGGTTCATGCGAGAGAGTGTTTCTCGTAACCCCATCACTTCCTCTCCATCCCACTTTTTCCCACTCAAAGCACCCTCAGACCCGAGGCCTTCCGAAGCTCAAGGTACCAGAACCGGCGCTAAGTAACCGAGCACTAAAATCGTTACAGCAAACATGATAGCGATAAAGACTAGCTGGTAAGGAGAAATACTTACCTTAGCCTCAACCTCTTCAAAAAACCTAACTAAACCAGCACCAGACATCATAGACGTTCTCTTCTTTTTCTTGCTTGACACCCCACACACCAACACAAATAACGCTAAACTAAATATAAACCTTAATCAAACCAAACATGAAAGTGAGAGAAAATGCAACAGAAAATTACTTTAAAAGACGTGCAAGAATTAATGAGTGAGTACTACCTACAGAGGGATCGTGAGAGAGGATTATACGCAACATTCACATGGCTCATAGAAGAAATAGGAGAACTAGCCGAATCAATACTAACCCAAGACAAGAAAGCACAAGAAGAAGAAATAGCAGACGTCCTAGCATGGCTAGCATCACTAGCCAACCTACTCTCAATAGACCTAGAAAAAGCATTCAAACAAAAATACATGAACCCGCAACCACCATAACACATCAAACCAGACACCCCCACCCCTCTGTTTCCACTGGAGAAAACTAATGTTTTATTAAAGAATCAATTTCTAATTAAATTCTATATATAAAGATCATTATACAAAATTTACAAAAATAAAGTGATTAAGCTATTTTATGATCGTAATTAGTATTGCAAATTTATAGAAAGCTTTGTATAATGATCTATATAAAGAGATTTAAAATTAAATAAAAGAAGATAAATTAATTTTTGTTTCCAGTGGAAACAGAGGGGTGGGGGTGTCTGGTTTGTTATTTAGTTTTCTATGATGGACGTTATCTATCGGGAACCCAGTGCTTTTTATTAGTTTTTGTTTAGTATATGTGGGTGTGGTCGTTAGCATGGGTTTGTTGGTTCAGATTTTTAGGGATAGGAGGGAGATAATGATTTCCGGGATTCCTACTCAGTGGGTTGCTGAGAGGATAATTAGAGATATTAACGATATTATTCAGAAGAGAGGTAGTGATTTAGTGTATTTCTTTGAGGGCAGTCCTGGGGTTTATGGTGGTGGGTTGGTGATTAGGGTAGTGCTTAACACTTCCTTAGGTGAAAATGAAGTCAATGCTCTCGTGAAGTATTTTGAATTAAGAAACTCTCATGTGAGTGTCTACGGTTAAGAGACTTGCTCGTTTAGGGTCGGTAACTGGTTCCTGTACGTTTCTGATAGTAGTTGGAGAAAGTCTCATATCGTGTTTTTAGTGATTGACTCAACCATTTCCTTGATTACTTTGGCGGGGTCTTGCGCTTTCATGACTGCTGACGCTACTAAGACTCCCTGAGTCCCTAGCCTTATGGCTGCCGCGACGTCGTCTCCGGTCGTTATGCCTGCGCCTGTGAGTATTGTGACCTCCTTGTTTAGTTCCCTGACCTTAGACACAGTCCCCGTCACTACCTCCGGCTTAGCCTTAGAAACAGGTATTCCAGTGCCTATGAGTTCAGGCGGTTCTATAGCTAGCATCGAGGGATTCAGCACAGACACCGCTGCAGCTACTTCAGGAGTGTCAGCACATACTAGCGTCTCTAGACCTAGCTTCCGTGCCTTACCTAAAATAAAGCTTATCTCGTCAAGTCTTACCCTCCTCTCGCTATGATTTATCATGACGCCGACAGCTCCAGCTTCCTTGACCATCTCAGCCGTTATGTGTCCTGTGTACGGCACCCTCGTCAACGGGATCCACGTGTTGAGCGAAAACACTACTGTAAGATACCACGTTAGCTACCCTCACTATCTCCGTAGCCGGCGGAAGTAAAATCACCCTCACCAGACTGCTGTACTCTTTGGCTATCGAGTCAGCTTCCCTAGCTATGCTCAGAGCTCTAGACCCGTAGGAAGTCTTGTACGTCTTAAAATTTATAGCCAAAACATACACCTACCCTCACCCCTAAACGACGTTTTAGCTTCCACGCCTACAGGGAAACCTACCTTAATCTCCTGCTTCCTTCCCGGTTAAGAGTGACGTAGTTACTTTAGGTTTCTTCACNTCATATACTTTCTCCACGAAGAACCTGTCTTTAAGCTTCTCAAGAACTGAGGGCAGCGTGGTATACTCCATCTCCTCAGGACCTAGCCTGTGAGGCATGAAAGGCCCGTGCCTCCTCATATAATCAGCTATTTGCTGAGCGATCTTACGTGACTCGTCGAAAGCTACGTCATCGAATAAGTCAGCAGGCCCGACCAGCTTACCGTTCTTCACCTGGAAGCCTAGCGCGAGAACTCGGGGCGGGCCGTCAAATCTCGTGCACTTAGCGTGTCTCTGACCGACAGGCATTAAAGGTCCGTGATGCGAGCCCCTCATCCATCCAGCAACTAAGTGCGGGAACGCGAANGGNTCNAGTATCTCACCCACTGCCGGGAAGCCTGACTGAGCTCTAACAATAGCTACCGGGTCATCCTTACCAACATACCTGCCAGCCATTAAACTGAGTCTCTCCACGCTTACGACGGCTGCGATCTCGTTATCAGGCTTTCTATAAACTCTCCTCACTATGAACCTGCCCGGAGTCCCTATGAGAGCTAATATATCGTAGGACTCCTCAGGACGCCGACAGTACCACCGCTTTATTCTCGAAGACGTCGAATACCTCGAACCTGAAACCCTCATGTATCTTAGGATCGATTACTAAGCCTGCAGTATTGAACGGGTCGGCAAAAATCTTGTACATAGGTAGGTTGAAGGCTCCCGGCTCCGTCTTATCAGCCATGAACACTACCACGGGTTCCGAAGGCCTCTCAACAAACTCCATCTCAGCGACCCCAGGACCTAGACCCCTAACATTACCTGAGAAAGCCTCGCTGAGTAGGTCCTGCCCGGCAGCGTAGAGACCTAAATCCCTAGCAACGTTGGCAGCTTCCTTGAACGCGTTCCAAGCCAGCTCATGTATTTCCGGCGCGTCAACACCCTTCCTGTGAGTCATAATCAATTGTAGATCGTCTCCTACGTTGGTCACGTAGAAATCTATTATCAAACCCTTAAACTTCGCCTCCGCCAGAACCTTAGTAGCCGTAGCCAGGGTCTCCGGATGTACTATGTGGTGACCCGCAAGAGAACCTATGTCCGCCTTAATAACCGAAATAGTGGTCTTCTCTTGTGACATACTAAACTACCTCAGTAATATTATCTCGTAGGAAGTTATTAAGTTGTTTGTTAGACGCTCTTAATCAATACTTGATTTCCTCTTGAAGAGCGAGGTCTTCAACCACAGGCATTTCGCTGTGTTCAGCGCGTATCTTAAGAACCTCTCGGGAAGTCCTGAGAACAACCACCTCACTCAGCAAGTAGGTTAGGGCGGTCTTCAGGGATACTCTCCCCGCTCTAACCCCCTCTATTAACGACTCTAAATATCTGGTGAACTCGACGCTAGTTAAGACGCCACACCTCTCCTGAATATACTTGAGTACCTCGATCCCTGTCTTAGTAGGTATTAGGTACTGCCTCTTCTTCGAGAGTATTACGTACCCATGCCTCAAATTATTCTCTATCGCTTTAGCGTAAGTACTCGGCCTCCCTATTCCGCGCTCCCTCATCATCCTCACGATCTCAGCGGACGTGAGTAGGGGGGTTTTAGAAGCCTTAATCACGTCCACCTTGGTAGGCACGTATCTAACGACTTCAGTCCCAGCTAAGTCTTCGTAGGTCCGCGTGAAGTAAACCTTCGTGAAGCCTTCTTTAAGGATCTTAAGAGGTAGCTCGAGTTCCACACGCTTACCACCTAAGTAAGCCTCAACCCTCCCGTACAGCATCCTGGAAGGTTTTAGTTGGCTGGCTATGAACCGCCGGAAAATCATTTGATACACTCTTTTATGAAGGTACGTGAGATTACTCATGAAAAATTCGTCTTCATCTATGCTGTCAGCAGGCTTCGTAGGCCTTATACACTCGTGTGTTCCTTCACCGCCCCAAGTCCTAGGATTAAAAATTTCTGTGAGTCCAGATCCCTCCACGTATTCTCTAGCGATTTCTATCCCTAAACCAGAGACGTGTGTGCTGTCGGTCCTGTGGTAAGTTATGTGACCAGACTCGAAAAGATCTTGAGCTATCCTCATAGCTTGTGTAGGNGATACCCTCAACTCCCTTACGACATCGGTTAATAAGGTATCCGTAGTGTAGGGTGGTGGGGGGTTCACTTCCTTCTCGAAAGTCTCTAAGATGCGTATGGTGACCCCGGATTCAATAACCTCGTCACGGAGTTTTAATGCGTCCTCTCTGCTTTCTAGGAAGTAGTCTATTCTGAGGCCGTTAGGTAGGTACGCCTTGATTAAGTATCCCCTACCCTTCTCGTACTCATTATATCTCTCGATAACCCACCTCAACACGGGTGTTTGAACCCTCCCACCACCCAACCACCTCTTACCGAGGTCTTCTTGAAGCATCTTGCTGATCTCGAAACCCACTAACCGGTCATCAACCCTCCTAACGATCTGAGCACTGACCTTAAGTAAATCAATGTCTCTAGGGTTGTCCAATGCTTTAAGAACTGCGTGCTTAGTGATTTCATGGAATTCTATTCTTCGAATCCTTGAGTTCACGGAGCTTAAAACCGTGTATAGATCATAAGCAATCTTCTCACCCTCGTCGTCAGGATCCGTAGCTATATATACCTCGTCGACTTCCCTAGCTATCTTCTTAAGTGCTTCTAAGATCTTCCTACTGTCCCTAAGCCTGATAGAGCCGCACTTAGGGCATGCTTGGAGCTCCTCAGTAAACTGGTGCCCGCAATTAACGCATCTCTTAAGCGTCGCGTACACCGGCGTGACGCTCGACCCAGATAAAGAAACGCCGTGCAACCCGTCATCGTTAACTAGGTCGAGAACATGCCCCATACTTGGCGCTATAGTGGCTAAGAAGATTTTCCCGTCATAAGCTATCACGGTCTCGTAAGCTACGTAACTCCCGACAAACCTCTTACCAGGTGTGCCGAACATCTTAGCGATTGTTCTAGCTTTAGTAGGTGACTCAACNACGATTAGTAAGGACTTAATCTTATCCAGGACCGACTCACTCACGTAGTCGGACCTACTGAGTTTCTGCTTCTCAATGACCTCCCCTAAGTCAACCTCACGCAACCTAAGTGGTGTGTAGCTAGGTAAGACATAGCGTAGTTTTCTTTGGAAGATCTTGAGTAGGTCCTCGTCCTCATAGAGAATCACCGATAAACCGAGTGTCATGTGACCTCCGTAGAGCCTGCTACAACGTCCTGACGCTTGAAGATATGTCATGACGTCAGGTATTAGGACGGCGGCTCTTCCCCTCCCCTCCTCACTTATTATGAAAGAACTCAAGACTATCTTCCCGGAATTCCTGGATAAAATCTCGTTGATAGCTTCCCTCAACCTATCTCTCGCCTCAAGTACCTCAACACTCAAGTCCCTCAAGTAGCCATCTAGCTGTATAAAGCCCCGTAAGCCGTGAGTAAGCACTTTAAGAGCTCCCGGTCTCAGCGAAGACACTTTATTCACTAACTGCTTGTCTCCCTCTCGTGGGAGGTACCCATATGAGGGGAGTTCCTTAATCAACTTAACCAGCGTTAACGGGTTAAGCAACGTTGAGTCTAGGTCTAGCTTAAACTTGGGTATGCCGTAGAAAACAGTGTTGTAGATGTGGAGGGGCTCGTCAAGACCTCTAGTTAGTATTCCGTAATAACTGGAAACACCTACTAAAACATCTACCTTATTCTCCCTCAACCTATCCATAGCTCTCCTACTACCGGCTACTAAGACCCTCAAGCCTGAGCTAGCGAGGCTTGACGCTATCTCCCTCGCTTTCTCCATGCCCATATCCTTACTCACGAACAGTAGGGTTCCCCTATGCAACTTCTTGAGGAGTTCCTCAAGCCCCACACTCGTTATAGGCTCAGCGACCTCCACAATGTTCCGTAAGTAGTCAGTTATGGATCCTACCTCAAAACCCAGCAACTCACGCAGTATCTTCACCCTCTCCCCCTTCCCTCTCCCTGTCGCGCTAGCTATTAAGACCTGGCCTACACCGACGTAGTTAAGGCTTTTACCAAGACTTAACTCCAACTCGTTTATGTTCCTGAGTATCTCGTTGATTTTATCTGTGTTCCCGCTATACCTATAGTAAAGTAATTCCCTCTTAGCTAAGACGAGTTTCTGGGCTGTCCTAATAGGCTCCTCCGAAATCCCTACTAAGCTTAGTATCGCGTTCATTAATGAGGAAGACTTTAGCAATGCGTCGAAATCGTCGATTACCGCCAAGTAGTACCTGACACCTTCGAATAGATTCTTGTTTCTGTGAAGAAACGCATGTGTTATTACGTCAACCCTTTTCCCCGAGGGGTTCTCACAAGACTTAATAGCTCCTGAGTCACGTACCTGAACCCCTCCCGGATTAAGATCGTTGAGGACCTTCAAGACTTGATTAGCTAAGTACTTCGTCGGCACTATATATATTGCTGGCTTACCCTTGAAGGCTGTGTAAAGGGAGTACACCTGAAGCAATGTTGATTTACCGACTCCCGTAGGAGCTATTAAAGCAAAGGACTCCCCAGTCAATATCCTCTTAACCCAGGTTTTCTGAACACTCCATAAGATCTTACCGGTGACCGCTGTGAAGAACTCGCTGAATTTACTAAGTTCTTCTCTCAAGAGCTCAGCGTGTACTGTGTCACTGCTCAGGTCAAGTCTAGAGAACATCAGCGGCTTCATTAAAACTAACTCGTGTACGTTGGTACTCAACATCACCTAGCCTGATATTATTCTTCATGTCTGGGATAACCTTAAAAACATGTAGTCATAATAATTAGGTAGGGCGAGTTGAGAACCCTCAGTAGTGATGAAGTGAGAGCCGCGGACGTGAACTCCGTCTTCTGGGGCGTCAGCACGAGGATCCTCATGGAGAACGCGGGGGCAGGCGTAGCGAGGGTGGTTAAGGACCTGACGAGCAGCAAGCCTTGTAAGGTTGCCGTAATCGCCGGTANCGGCGGTAAGGCCGGGGACTCCTTCGTTGCCGCCAGACACTTAGCAAGCGATGACTATGAGGTCCACGTCTACCTAGTCTCGAGGGTCGTAAGGCATGAGGACGCTAAGGCAAACCTCGAGATACTTAAGAATCAACATAACGTCGTGATCCAGGACTACGAAGCCCGGTGTTTTNCNAGACTATGATGTGGTGATTGACGGGCTCTTAGGGATAGGTGTTAAGGGCGCTCCTAAAGATCTCTACGCTGACGCGATAAGAACTATAAATAGTTCTAGGGGGGTTAAGGTAGCGATAGATATCCCTTCAGGGCTTGATCCGGACACGGGTGAGGTACCGGGCGATGTTGTTAGAGCGGACGTCACGGTTACTCTGGTAGCTCCTAAGCCGGGACTTCTTAAAGCTCCTGAGGTAGTCGGCAAGCTAGTGATCGTGAATATAGGGTTACCGCCTAACGCGTTGAGGGTTGTTGGTCCGGGAGATGTGGAGGTCTGGTTTAGAAAGAAAGACGTTAAGGCTAGGAAAGGTGAGGGTGGTAGGATCTTGGTCATCACGGGTTCTAGGGGGTATGTGGGGGCTCCGTGGCTGACTGCTCTTGGTGCGTGGGTTGCGGGAGCTGACTTGGTTTACTTAGCGGCTCCTGAGTATGTGCTCGAATCCAGGTTCTCACCCGAGATCATAGGGTTGCCGTTAGAAGGTGATTACTTAACTAAGGACTCACTTAAGGAGGTTTTAGGAGTAGTTAAGAAGGTCGACGTCTTAGTATCAGGGCCTGGCTTAGGCGTTAGGGAGGAGACTAGAGGTTTCGTTAAGGCTTTGCTGTCTCTGGCTCGTGAGAGCGGGAAGCCCGTGGTCTTAGATGCTGACGCTCTAAAGCTAGTTAGTCAGGAAGATCTAGCGGGGGTGGTATCCATCATAACACCCCACCTAGGTGAGGCAGCCGTGCTAATGGGGGTGGAGCCAGCACGCCTCATATCTGAGGACAGTGTTGAGACCAGGATTAGCGTAGCTAGAAGCATAGTGGAACGCTATAAAACGACCTTGATTTTGAAGGGTTATGTAGACGTTATAATGTCACCTGACGGCAACCTCAAATTACGTACTGGTGTAGGTCATCAAGACATGAGTTGCGGCGGAACCGGTGACGTGCTGACAGGTCTTACAGCGACCTCGCTAGCGAGAGCTGGGGACCCGTTTAGAGCTGCTTCCATAGCTACCTTCGTTAATGCTGTTGCCGGTGAGTTAGCTTACTTGATTGAGGGTAAGTCATCGCCCACAAACATACTCAAGTACATACCTCAAGTACTTAAAGAACCTCTCAAAACAGCTTTAAGAGTTAAGGAATTAAGGAGTGGTTCAGAGAACGTGAGGTGAGTTTCATGAGTAAATACGTTTTCGTGACTGGAGGGGTTCTCTCAGGTCTGGGTAAGGGGGTTACGGCTGCTTCCATAGCCTTACTGATTAAGTCTATNGGTTATTCAGTCACGGCGATTAAGATAGATCCGTACGTGAACGTAGATGCTGGGACCATGAATCCCTACATGCATGGCGAGGTCTTCGTGACTGAGGATGGTGGTGAGACTGACCTGGATATAGGGCACTACGAGAGATTCTTAGACATTAACTTATCTAAAGACAATAACATAACTACCGGCAAGATATACAGCATAGTTATTGAGAAGGAGAGGAGGGGGGATTTCCTCGGGCAGACCGTCCAGATAATCCCCCACGTTACTGACGAGATAAAGCACCAGATAGAACTCGTGGCTAGGAAGTATGGTAGTGACGTGACCGTCGTGGAGATTGGGGGGACCGTGGGAGACATAGAGGGGCTTCCGTTCCTTGAGGCGGCGAGGCAGCTAAGACTTGAGAGAGGTCCTGAGAACGTCCTCTTCACGCACGTAGTCTTAGTTCCACGATTATCTACTTCAGGTGAGCTTAAGACGAAACCCGCACAACATAGTATGCAAGAGTTACGGAGGATAGGTATTCAGCCAGACGTGTTAGTTGCTAGGTCTTCCACCCCATTAACTGAGGATGCTCGCAGGAAGCTCTCCCTCTTCGGAAACCTGCCCGCAACACACATATTCAGCAATCCAGACGTAGAAGTTATTTATGAGGTGCCCTTGAAACTCCACGCTCAGGGCTTGACTAAGGTTTTAGCTGAGAAGCTGAGACTCAATTACGTAGAGCCTGACCTAAGTCTTTGGGCAGAGTACGTCAATAAATTCATTAATTCTGAACGTAGGGTCAGAGTAGCTATGGTTGGGAAATACACTAGGCTAACGGACAGTTACTTAAGTATTGTTGAGGCTTTAAGGCATGCCGGGACTTTGTTTGGTGTGAGACCCGAGCTTGTCTGGGTTGAAGCAACTGACGTCGAAAGAGGGACCCTTAAGGTGGAGGATATCGTGGGTTCTGTTGACGGAGCCGTCATATTGCCTGGTTTTGGGGAGAGGGGAGTTGAGGGGAAGATAAGCGCGATAAGAGTTTTTAGGGAAGCTGAGATCCCTGTGTTCGGGATATGCTTCGGTCTTCAGTTAATGGTTGTTGAGTTCGCACGTAACGTGCTTGGTTTAAGTAACGCGCACACTACTGAGGTAGACCCTGAAACCCCTCACCCAGTAGTAGACCTACTAAGTTCTCAGAAGGGGACTATAGTTAAGGGAGGTACTATGAGGCTAGGATCGATTGAGGTCAGGCTAGTTCCTGGCACGCAGGCTTGGAGGATTTACGGTGGTGTGGGGGTTGTGAGTGAGAGACACAGGCATAGGTACCAGATAAACCCTGCTTACCTGAAAGCATTCGAGGAAAACGGCTTCGTAGCGAGTGGTTTTGGCCCTGAGGGGTTCCCTGAAGTGATGGAATTGAAAGACCGTAAATTCTACTTAGGTGTTCAATATCATCCAGAATTTAAGAGTAGGCCGTTAAGACCGTCACCTATTTTCGCGGCATTCATTAACGCGTTACTGAATTCACGTAGGTCTTGACTTAACGAAATCCAGAGTTTTATAATGATTGAATACTTTAAGTAAGTTAGCACTTATTTTCTCTGATAGGCCTTCTATGCGGGGGTTGAACTCAATGAGTTTTAGATCTCTTGTGAACCTAAGTAGCGGTAAGTACTTATTGTTAGGTAATGAAGCGATAGCTCGCGGGGCTTTAGAAGGTGGTTTAGGTTTCGCCGCCGCCTACCCAGGCACCCCGTCCTCAGAGATTCTTGAGGCGTTGATTTCAGTGAGAGATCTTCTCGGTATTTACGCTGAGTGGAGCGTGAATGAGAAGGTAGCTTTTGAAGCTGCTTACGGCGCTTCATTAGCTGGCGTTAACGCCTTGACAGCTATGAAGCACGTCGGCATGAACGTGGCTGCAGACCCCTTAATGAGTTCTGCTTATACAGGTGTTGAGGGTGCTCTAGTCATCGTTACAGCTGACGACCCAAGCATGCATAGTAGTCAGAACGAGCAAGATAATAGGTGGTACGGTGTTCACGCCTACATACCTGTCTTCGAACCTTTTGACGCTGACGAAGCGAAGAAGATGACTAAGTATGTCTTCGAGTTTAGCAGGAGGTTTAAGCACCCGGTAATACTGCGCACCACCACTCGAGTTAGTCATAGTAGGGGTGTCGTCGAGCTAGGACCTATACCGGAGGTGAGGGTTAAGGGGAGGTTTAATAAGGAGGATAGGTTTGTCATCGTACCCGCTAACGCTAGGAAGAACAAGATTAAGTTGTTGGAGAAGTGGGAAGCGATCTCCAAGGTGGTTAATGAGGTTCCCTTCAACAGGGTTGAGGGTGATGGGAGAGCGTTGATCATTGCTTCAGGCAGCGCCTACGGTTACGTGAGGGAAGCACTGGACTACTTCAAGGCTAGGGAGAAGGTTAAGGTTCTCAAGATAGGTACCCCCGTGCCGCTACCTAAGGAGTTACTCATAGAAGCTGCTGAGGAGGTCGACAAGATACTCGTTGTTGAGGAGCTTGACTCACTAGTTGAGATGAGTGTTAAGTCAGTGTTGCATGATTCGAGAATTGACGCGGAGGTTAGGGGTAAGGACCTAATAGGTTATGAGTTTGAGTTAAACCACTTGAGGGTTAGGAGAGCAGTAGCTAAGTTCCTAGGTCTTGAGTACCCAGCTCCTCAAACCATTAATCGGCCTGCTATGGAGGTGCCTGCCAGAATACCCATCTTCTGTCCCGGATGCCCCTACAGACCTCTCTTTTTCGAGTTGAGAAGGCTAGTTAATCAGGAGAAAATACCCTACATCGCGTCAGGAGATATAGGGTGTTACTCGCTAGGGTATAACCCACCTTACAAGATGCAGGACGTAATGATCGAGATGGGGGAGTAGTATAGGGGTTGGGTACGGGCTCAGCGTAACCACGGACGACAACGTGTTAGCCATAATAGGTGATTCCACGTTCTACCACGCCGGCCTGCCACCACTCGTGAACGCTGTTTGGCATAGGAAGCCTATGGTGGTCATAGTGTTAGATAACGAAGTTACCGCCATGACAGGTCATCAACCAGCTCCTTCAAGTAAGGACGGCGGGGAGACACGCCACATACCTATAGAAAATATTGTTTCAGGGCTTGGCGTCAGGTTTGTCGAGGTGATCGATCCCTTCGACATTAAGGCTGTTAGGGAAACCGTTAAGAAGGCACTGAATTACGTTAAGGAGTTTAAGGAGCCTGCAGTCATAATCGCTAGGAGGAGGTGCGCGTTAGAGGTCGTTAGAGACCTTAGGAGGGCTGGTGTTGAGGTAGTTCCTTACGTGGTCTTAGAAGATAAGTGTGTTGGTTGCGGTATCTGTTATGATTGGTTTGTCTGTCCGGCTATAATGCCTAAAGATAATAGGAAGGCTTGGATAGACCCTGAGTTATGTATCGGGTGTAGTGCGTGCGCTCAGGTATGCCCTACGAAAGCTATAATCCCGTTGAAAACATACGATAAGGAGAGTGTTGAGAAGTTCTGGAGGTGATTGTGTTGCTCAACGTCCTCATCTCAGGGGTTGGCGGTCAAGGACTTCTAACCCTCTCTAGGTTGCTCGGTCAGGCAGTACTCAACGAAGGTCTTAAAGTCGTGATATCTGAGACTCACGGGATGAGTCAGAGAGGGGGATCGGTAACGGTCTTCCTGAGGATAGGGGATTCAGTGATGGCTCCTTTACCGCCTGAAGACGACATACGCCTCCACATATCGATGGAGCTCATAGAAGCCGTCAGATATTCATACCTACATAACATGAACACGATCCTAGTAGCTAACGATAAAATCATCAGGCCCTCAATACCTGGCGTGAGGGTCCCCCCCAAAGATGAGTTGATTAACGTTCTCACGAAACACACACCCCACTTCTACCTAATCAACGCTTCAGACATATCATTAAGGCTAGGAAGCACTATAGGAGCTAACGTAGTTATGCTGGGTTTCGTAACCTACCTCCTAGAGAAAGCGTCAATAATAACCGGCAAGAACACCGTGCTGAACGAGGTCCTCAAACTAGGAGCTAGGGAAATCAATACTAAACTCTTTGAAGTAGGGTATCAGGAAGCTTCAACCAAAGTAAGTGAGAAAACAATAGAAACTCTGAAATCAGTTAAATAACTCTAACTCCACAGATAATCAAACACAGTAGCACGCCTAGATTTTAGAAGTAACTGATGATGAACCTTGTAAGGCCTGATTGAATGATGTCGACCAGGCTTCTGAAAAAACAAGACTTTTCTAGGATCTATAAAAACGATTAAAGGATGACGCCCGTATTAAGTATAAAAATTTAAATATTTTGTTAACCCACTTATATTTGGGGGTATCTAGTCGTGTTTAGGAATTCTTCATTTATAGTTGCTGTGACCATTCTCATCTTAGTAACGGGTGTTGTCGCGCTGACGAATGGTGATGAGATTTCTGTTTTGTTTGGTTCTTGGCTTAGTGAGAAGCCGAGGATGCTTGTGAGACTCGAAATAAGGTTACCGCAGGTGGACGCGGATCGATGTGCTGTGATAGTTAAGAGATTTCCGACCATGTATAACCCGACGGAAAACGGTTACACGGAGCTCCTCTATAAGGGTGTGCATTCTCCTGGAACTATCGTCGAGGTAAAGAACACTCTCTTTGCTTACGTAGCACGGTACAGGCTAGACCCCCGTACTAACGAGTTAGTTATTGATTACTACGAGCCTCAGGAATACGCTGTCTTCGTAAATTGTGTGAGGGGCAATGCGACGATCTTTAAGTGGGTCAAGGTAGTGGAGGTATTTCCGAGAAGTATGATACATACGGAGAGAGTGGAAGTAGGGGGGAGCTATGATAAGTTAGGACTCAGCTTAAGCGATATTTCCCTCTCACCTTCCGAGAGTAACCCGTTCTCTTGTAATATCGTGATAGTTGAGGAGGGCCCGACCCCATACAAGTTAGGGGAGTGCTACACGTGGGTTAAAGGACCCATAATATACTCGATAAGCGGGCTTAACACCTCATTCATCTTATATAATTATCCTAGAGTGTCCGCCGTATATCTTGAGGCATATGCTGATTCAGATTTTTGCGTCACGGGCTGTAGATCCGAGAGTCAGGTTCAGTGGAGATCTGTCGGGAAGAAGCTAACTCCTAGTTTGATAGGACGTGAAACGACGGGATTGACAGGATACTATAAAGACACGATATACTTCTACGTTAGATACAAGTATGAATGGTCAGTTATGTGTGATGGTTTCGCAGGATTTTGTGTAGTGGATTGGATTCTTTACCCAGCTGACATACGGTCTGTTGCAAGAACTGGTGAGGAACCCTCGCTACCCTATAGTCGTTACCCCTATATCCCGCCAACACCACCCTACTATAAANNACCAGGAGGAGTTGGCGAAACAATAATAGGGTTCGCGTTAGAGGGTACTAGCGAGACAGACACGTTTATCCCCGGCATTACTGTAAGCTTCACTTACGCAGGATTTTGGTCAGCGTCACTAACCGTAAATTACTATAAGGCTGTAAGAGACGACACACAATACACGACACCGTTTATCAAGGTTAACGCCACACGCAACTACTGGTGGTGGTATAAAGATAATGACCCGCGAAATTACGAACTCCTTGTGGCACCAAGATATCCATAAATTTTTGATAATCATTAAATCCATTTATCAAGCCCTCACATGAAAATAACATAAGNTAAACGAAGCAGTTAGGTACTCCCATCACGACTTCAAGAGTATATTAAGATAAGGGAATGANAAAGAACTTGGATTTAAGCTTTTCTTTCCAGTTCGTCATGAATGGTGGTGTTTACTCGGTTTATTAGTTGAGTATGAGGTCAATAGAGGGTTTGGAGCCGCCGGCGGGATTCGAACCCGCGACCCCCGGCTTACGAGGCCGGTGCTCTACCCGGCTGAGCTACGGCGGCTAACACCAAGTATTTTTCGTGTTAGAGTTTTTAGGTTTTATCACAACTGAGGCTCGCCCTNAAGAGTGGGGAGGGGTCAGTGCTTTCTCTCGTCCTCTCGTTCATCACTATGTTCTCCTAGTTCCTTTCTTATCGAGTCTTGTAATTCCTTTATCTTCTTTGCTTGCTCTAGTGCTTTCTCTATCCATTCTTTGCTTGATTCTATGCCTTTCCTCGTGAAATACGCTATTGCCTCACTCCTGCTTTTGAAGATTCCTGCATCTACTAGCTGGTCTACCACCTCTAAGTCTTTCTCCTTAAGTCTTACTGAGATTACTTGAGTAGGCTTAGTTAGTGATTCTTCAAAAGCTTCAATAGCTCTCTCAACACCTTCCACGACACCCTCTATTGTGTCTTCAAGNCCTTTAAAGATCTCTCTCGTGTACNTGTGAGGTCCTACACCGATGAACATCTTGAAGCCTTTCCTTCCTCGCTCCTTAAGTGCTTCATTAACCTCATTAATCTTCTCAAGAATTTCTTCAAGACTCTTCTTCAGGTAGTCAATGGATTCCTTAACTTCACTCTCACTAAGCTTAGATTCCCTAATCCACTCACTCAACTTACTTAACGAACCCCTGAAATCCCTCAAGACCTTCGATATTCCCTCAGACCACTTCCTGAAAGCCCTATAGTACTCGCCACTCTCATATAATTCCTCAACTTCCTCAGAAAGTGCGTCAACACGTGACTTAATTTCGTTAATCAACCTCTCCAACTCCTTCCTAAACTCTTCACTCATATTCTCACCGAATTTACTTAAATTACAGAGCTTATAAGTATTTTGGTATTTTCAATTACTGAATTACTATATTACAACAATACATAAAACCGAGAATTTTAGTTATAAAATTCCTGATAAGACGCTATGTCTGGATCATGAAAGTCTGGTGTAGGCGATTATTATTAACTGCGTTAAATCATAATTAATAGATTGATAACGAGTTATTTATTGGTGGTGAGGTCTTGAAAGTCTACGTTACCTTCCTAGGTAGAGCTAGTGACTTGGTTGAGGGTAGGAGAGTGTATGAAGTTGAGTTAAGTGATGGATCTACGCTAGCGGATCTCCTTAAAGTCATTAAAGACAGGATTAGTAGGAGGGTTGGGGAGGGGATTCTTGAAGGAAGACTCTTTCTTTACATATCGGTTAACGGGGTTGGCGTATTTAGCTTAAACCATGTCCTCAGAGACGGTGATAACGTGGCTTTCCTCACGCCGGAAATGGGTGGTTAGCTGATTGACTTCAGCGCTCCATGGCTGAAGGTCTTGATACTCAATTACTCACACATCAACGATTTTTACCAGACCTGCCGCCTCCAGGAATAGTGCTAGGTGGGACTTAAGTAGTGTTATGGAGCCTTTCGAGTACCTATGAGTACCTATGGTTAAGTAGTCTGAGGTTATCGTGACCGGCACGTTGCCTTCGGAGTCTAGGAGACCCATCAAGACAAGCTTCTCATACTTCCTAGCTGTCTTAACCAGGTTACTCAGGAACTCCACGTCAACGTTCACGGCATCTAATGTGTTGGGGTCTGCTTCAAGGATCTTACTTAACCTTACGTTAGCTAGCTTCTCGGAAATGTCTTTGATCATTGCTACCTCCCTTTCACAAACCTCGATGACAGGGATACTCAAGCACCAATCCATTAACGACGTGACCTCCCTAACAACGCCTTCAACAACCTCCCTACTCAGCCTAGCTAACTTTAAGTCAGTCAACTCGTTCTTAAGCAGGTCCTTAAGCACTAAGACGCCCCGTTAAAATTAAGGCAACTACCGAATAAAAATCCGAGTTAAACTATCTCAACAATCCCGTTCAGAGCTAGGTAGACAGCGACCCACCCGGGCACGACGATGCTCCTACCCTTAACAAGCCTTAACTCGTAATCAAGTATTCTTACCTCCCTCTTAGAAGAAAACAGGGGTCTCACCTCGACTTCTTTCCTGAAAGGTGATAAGCGTGGGCTGATAGTGAAGCTCACCAATTCTGACTCGCTAGGTAGTAGAGTTACCTTAAAACCTGTCTTACCGTTCAAGGTATTCACTACCCTAGCCAGCTTAGTGAGGTCCGGTGTGACCAACTCATCTATCTCTACCTTGACACTACTTAAGGCCTCGTCGAAACTCATGGTTGGGTCAGTCTCCAGCAACTTAAGCGTTCTAGCGTAGAGTGCCGTGAGTTTAAGAGACTTTGCTTTCCTACCCTTAGCAACGAGCTTCTCAGCCTTTCTCAACTTAATGAAGTCAACCAACTCCCTCCTCTGTTTTGACGTGAGCTTCATCCAATCCTCGTCTCTCGACCTCACCAAGGTGTGGAAGCCTCGATGGCCTGTGAAGTACATCCTGATCTCGCTCATGCTGAAGCCGAAGAAGTACGTCAGAATATCAAGCAGTTTTAACTGTTCCTGCTTACCGACCTCCACACAATCCTCACTAACTACGTTTAGCGAGGCCTCAGGAACTAATTGGTACTCTATCGTGCTACACTCCGGTAAGTGATCGACGTCTATGTCGAAGAATAACTCAGCGAATATATATCCTTTATCCTCTATTTTCTGCGCTGCGGGGTCGCTGTAGAGAGCCACCGAGTAGTAAGAGTTTTTTGGGGTTTCCTTGACCAGGAATTCCCTGAACTCAGCTATGTTCTGGAAGGATAGGTGCCTGACGAAGCTCCCGTTAAGTGTTTGAAAAGCGAATTCTCTGAGTATGAAGTCCTCGGGTAGTAGGAACTCACTCGATGTCCTGTAATACTCCCTAAGTAGTTTCTGGAGGTTACTACNCACTCTACTCACTCTGTTCTCGGCGCGACGTAGTAGTTCAGCTTACTCCCTGAGGGGAACCTCAGCTCAAGACATATCGGTAGGTCACTACCCACCATCACGACCACCTCATCACTTGACTTAATAGGTTTCTTCATGTAGGATAGGTAATCAATACTGTAAGAGACTTCGAAGCCCGGGTTCCTCACCTCAGCTTCTCTCAAAACCCCTCTCTCAAGACTTAATATTACCTCCGCCTCACCTAAGTCGCCCACAGACTCTAGCTTCAGCGTGGACTCATCACCGCTGACCTTGAGGACGTCACCGACCTTCTCGATACTGGCTAGCGCTTCATGGAGTACGTCGCCACTGACCACGTACTTATTCGGGTACTCTATTTCTAGGCTGGGGATCTCCTCGTGAGCGATTTCAAGCCTGAGAGGCATTTTAAACATCCTAGTCACCACCCCGTCAGAGAATTCTATCCTTATGCTGTCTTCAGAGAAAGACATCGTGAGCTTATCGCTTCTCCCAGCACTCTTAAGTATTTTGCTTAAGTCCTCCATGCTTAGGTAGACCGTTCTCTCAGTGACCGGCTCGTAAGACTCGAAAGCTTCTTTAGGGATGTAAAACTCTATCATAGCGGTTCTCGATGGGTCTATAGCCCTAACGTAGAGGGAGTCAGGCTTAAGCACGAAAACTCCTGACTCGCTGAACTTGCCGGTAGCTTCTATGATGTAAGACCAAACTCTAGCGTCAGGGGCCGTGAAAACTCAAACCTAACACCAGAAATAATGACTTCGTAAACAAATAAAAGTTTAGAACGCGTGTTTAGTGGTAGGTGATTGGATGAGGTTGGAGGATATCAGTAAGTTAAGGCTTGTTCCAGGGGATGAGGTCTGCGTCATCGAGGAATTCCTGCCTGGCGACGGGGCTTACCGAGGTTGAGGGTAGGGTTAGGTCCGCGGTCATAGGGTATCCCGTAACCAACGTAGACTTGAGGGTAGTTGAGGTTAAGCGCGTCAACAACAAGATTCACCTACCTGCTGTTGGGACCGTTGTGTACGGCTTAGTTGTTTCCGTGAGGGAGGACTACGCGTTAATCAAGATACTCAGCGATTCTAGGTGTGTTAAGTACGTCACACCCTTCACAGGGATACTCCACGTCTCTCAAGTACATGATAAGTACGTGAGGAGCTTACACGACTACATCAAGCCCGGGGACCTACTCAAAGCTCGAGTAATCTCGGAGAACCCTCCATACCACGTCAGCGTTAGGGAGCGTCAATTAGGTGTTGTCGTCGCGTACTGTAGTGCTTGCGGGGCTGAGTTACTTAAGCAAGGCAACACGCTCACGTGCCCTAACTGCAAATCTACCGAGAGTAGGAAAACATCCGCTGAGTACGGAACCCTTAAATGTGTTTAAGGTACTCACGCTATGTGCCCTAACACAGCCAAAATCTCGTTACCGTGCTCGTCAATACAGGAATGTTTGGAGATAGCTGACGCACTAACCAAGATTAGAGGGCCGAAAGCCTCCTTAATCAAGCATAAAGTTAAGAGAACATCAGTTGAGGTAACGATAGTAGGTAGTTCGACGGAGATCGCCCTGACTAGGAAGCAGATCATTAAAGCATACAATCAAGCCAGAAGGAAGGGTAGCTAAACCTATGTTGCCTCAAGCCCGAGGCCCGCGTGTTCGTCTTTAAAGACTTATTAGGTTTCTGTAGTATGTGGTTTGTTGAGGGATGAAGTAGGTGAATGTGAAGATACGTAAGTACGCTGATAAGGAATTGGTTTTAGAGATCGAGGGAGAGGACCATACCCTAGCTAACCTTCTCGCCAAGTCTGCTCTAAGCAACCCGCACACGAAGTTAGCTACCTACGTGATAGAGCATCCCTTAATAGGGACCCCGATCCTCAGGATAGTTACTGACGGCACCGATCCGCTCCAAGTCCTTAAGGAAGTTGTCAGTAATACTAGGGGGGAGGCTGAGCGGGTACTTAAGGCAGTTAGTAAAGCTTTAAACATGGAGGAGTAGGCGCGGCTTACGCCGAATCCTAGAAAGTTAAGTCCGGGACGCGCTGGTAGGGGCGTCAGCTCACGCGATGGATTCTAGGTGTTGAGAAGGGTTTGAAGAAAGAGGCTAGGGTATTAGTGTATGAGCTCATGAGGTGTTCTGACGGTAGGGAATATGTTGCATACCTAATTATGAGGGGGGCTTTATCTGTGGAGCACGTGGGTTTGCTTGAGGGTGGTTTGGACTCCCTAAACAAGTTTGTTTCAGAATCTAGTTTCGGCAGGAGTGTTCGTGCAGTAGTGCGTGTTGAGGAGTTAGGGCTGAGGGGCTTGAGTAGCTTGTTGATTTATGGTGGGTTTATTAAGAAGTTTTTCATGGAGGTATATAAGCTACTGTGTTGAATAATCCCATAATTGGGTGTGGGGAGTGACGTATTTCTGCCCTAAATGCGGGTCTTTGATGATTGCCAGGAAGGAGGGCGGCAAGGCAGTATTAGTGTGCCCTAAGTGTGGTTACAGGAAGGAGACCTCACCGCAAGACAGGAAAATGCCAACGCTCTCCAAGAAGATAACACATAGTGAGAAAGAAAAAATATACGTGATATCCTCGGAGGATACTATGAAGTCCATACCCAGAGTTAAGGGTGTTAGGTGTCCTAAGTGTGGTAATGATGAAGCGTTTTACTATGTCATGCAAACTAGGAGAGCCGACGAACCGCCTACCAGGTTTTATAAGTGTACTAAGTGTGGGCATACGTGGAGGGAGTACGAGTAAAACTAGAACATATTCTCAGGCAGTCACTAAGTGCGGTGATTCAGGTGCTCTAGGGCATGGTGAAGGTATCTAAGAAATGGTTAGAGATAGTTATTTCCGGGGTTCCCGGGTTTAGGACGCCTAAGGAAGGATTAGAACAGTATGTGACCCCGGCCGACGTAGCCGCTGATTTAGTGTGGTCCGCGTTTATGGCCGGCGATGTTGAGGGGCGTGTCGTGCACGACCTAGGTTGTGGGACTGGCAGGCTAGCGCTGGCTTCATCCATACTCGGTTCTAAGTACGTAATATGTAGTGATGTTGATGAGGACGCACTTAGCGTCGCTAACGAAGTATTGATTAAGAGCTCGCCCACACCGTACGACCTGGTCTTAGCGGATTTGAGGAACGCACCCCCCTTCCGGGGCAGTGAGTGCGTTGTCATAATGAACCCTCCTTTCGGGGTTAAGTCTAGGGGTGCTGACATAGACTTCCTTAAAACGGCTCTGACCACGTGCGGTACCGTATACTCAATCCATAAATTAAGTGAGGGTTTTTACGAAGTGATTGAGGATCTGATGAGGGGAATTAATTCGAGCTATGAGGTTTTGAAGATTGTTAAATTCCCTCTCAGAGCTTCCTTAAGTAAGCATAGGAGGAAGGTCGTGTTCGTTGACTCAGTTATTATCAGGGTCACGCGTAATATAAAAACCTCCTTAACTTAAGTCTAGTAGATGATGTGTTTGCCGAGTACTGAGGAGTGATGTGGGGACGAAGACTGATACTCCTCTCATAATTTTAAGCCTTAGATCCGTGTATTCTTTGTGGTGTTCGGTTTGGTGTGGTCTACTCTGAAGGTGTTGCGTGAGAATCCTGACTTGATGAGGGAGGTGCTGAAGAAGAGGTTTATGGACGTCTCCCTAGTAGATAAGTTTCTGGAGTTAGATAAGGAGTGGAGGAGAACTCAGACAGAACTCAATAAGTTGAGGCATAAGCATAACCTAATAAGTTCTAAGATAGCTGACTTACCGCCTGAGGAGAGGGAGGCGGCCGTAGCTGAGGCTAAGGAGTTACTCAGTAAGATATCTGAGATGGAGAAGAGGCTTGATGAGGTGGAGAGGGAGAGGAATTCGGTTCTTGATAGGATGCCTTCANTACTCCATGAATCAGTTCCCATAGGTCCTGACGAGACCTACAATGCAGTGGTGCGNGTGGTGGGGTAGGGCTAAGGTTCAGCGGAGACACTTGAGCGACTTCCTTAACGAGACTGAGGGGAAGGGGGTTAGGATGGATTATGAGGTGGTTGATAAGGATTTCGTGGGTCACGCCGACGTTCTCGAGTACGTGCTCAGGCTTGGGGACACTATTAAGGCTGGGGAGGTCGCTGGGTCCAGATTCTACTACCTATTCGAGGATATCGTGTGGCTCGATCTAGCCCTCCTCTCTTACGCTATGGACTACTTAACTAGTAAGGGTTTTGTCCTAGTCTTGCCTCCCTACATGCTTAGAGGTAAGTATATGGAGGCTGTGGAGGAATTCACGGCGTTTAAGGACGCTCTATACAAGATAGAGGGTGAGGACCTCTACCTCATAGCCACCGCAGAACACCCGCTGGCAGCCCTACACGCAAACGACGT
>Ga0065719_106646_pt1 | contig 27876 bp, 31 predicted proteins | sample GBSCel85sediment_FD_59106 | JGI IMG/M metagenome (GOLD analysis project Ga0065719, IMG submission 59106) | Hot spring sediment microbial communities from Great Boiling Spring, Nevada - Cellulolytic enrichment CS 85C v3 (version 3) | ecosystem: Environmental > Aquatic > Thermal springs > Hot... | reverse complement strand
ACCCTCCTGCCTTGGGGTTCAAAACGCGCTGTAGCCTTCTCGGAGCCGTCGCCCGCCACGGCAATCCAGTAGGTTCCGCTTAACCTCGCTTGATATAACGTTAGCCCGACCACTCGCCTGAGGTTTTAGGTACTAGTCTCCGGAGAGCTTGAGGTCTTTCCCTGAAGCCTGGATATCCACGCTGTATTTTAGGCTTATCCTTGCTGTGTTCCCAACGGGGATAGATGCTCCCTCAGACTCCTTATACGCTTAGGGGTAGATACTTGTTCGGCGTTAAATTTTTATGAATTTTAGATTAGAGCATCTCGGCGAAAGGCCATGAAAATCTTGCACGAGTTTGTACCTACGAGAAAGTTCCTCAAAATGGCTGAAGAGACGAAGGATCTTGTTGACGGCTGGAATGTGACCGACAGCGCGGCCGGCATCCCCGCACCAAGCGGTACTGCGGTTGGCTGTGTCCTGAAGACCAAGTACCCCGACAAGGTGGTAATACCCATCTTCATTCTGAACTACAAGGGTCCCGTGGAGGTGGGAGCCCTAGCACTGGCTGCAGAAGCCGTGGGTTTGGATGGCATAGCCATGAGCATGGGTGATGAGCCAAAGTACGGCGACCCCTTGGGACCAAAGTACTGGAAGAGGACAGAGGATGCCAGGGACTTCCTGAGGAACGAGGTCAAAATAAGGACCTTGAAGCTTGGGTGCCTTCTATCGCCTAGACCCTGGAGGGAGAGGTACGGTGTAAGGGGATTCAGCGCGAGAGATATGGTTGAAAGAGTGAAGACAGGGTGGGACTTCGCGTTCTTCATGAGGCTCACTGAGGAGACTCTACCACTGCTTGCAGAGGTATCTAAAGAGCTCAAAAATGCAAACATACCTCTATACACATACTTCCTAATCGAGACCCCTCGCAATGTAGAGATACTGAGGAGGATTGGCTGGAGCCCCACGACTACGATCGACAAAGCTGTTGAATTTGCCGAGAAGCTTGAAGGCTTAGTCGACGGAATTATAGCTACCTGTGCAGGGGATTACCAGGGAGATTTGGAGCTCCTAAAGGCTCTACAGAAACTCAGGGAGAAGTAGGTGGAACCGTGTCTGAGCTAAAGTTCAAGCCTGTATTTATATTCCTTGACACTGACAAGCACGCAAGCCCGTTCGACATACTCATGACAATAGACCTCATACCGGACGTTGTAGTGCTCAAGTACGAGAACGTAACACCTGAGGACGTTGAGAAAATCGTCTACGACGCTCTATTTCCCAGGGGTCCAAAGGGAGTAAAGCACACCAAGATCTTTGTCAACGGAAGCAAGCTGGAAACGGTAAATGCTATTGTCGAAAAGATAGAGAAGTGCATGTTCCCGCCGTTTGAGCTCTCTGTGATAGTTGACCCAAGAGGCTCCTACACAACAGCTAGNGCAGCCGTGGTAAAAACCCTCGAGGTTATGCAGAAACTGGGCTTAGGCACAATAGAGGGTAAAAACGTCGCAGTACTGGCNGGCACGGGCCCGGTAGGAGTCGCAGCCACATGGCTCTACGCTGCTGAAAAGGCTGCAAAGGTTACTGTAACTTCGAGGGAGCTCGCAAGAGCTCAGAGTGTAGCATCTAGAGTCAACGAGGAGCTGAAGACAGATGTTGTAAAACCTTTCCAGGCTAGAACTCCAGAAGATATGGGGAGGGCTATAGAGGACGCAGACATAGTTCTCGCTACGGGTGCACCAGGAGTAAAGCTCCTACCGCTAGAAATCCTGAAAACNTACGGGAGGAAAGTGAAGGTTGTCGCAGACTGCAACGCAGTCCCCACCGTACGGCATAGAAGGCCTCGAACCGAAGTGGGATGGGAAGGAAGTTGTACCCGGGGTGTACGGGGTAGGTGCACTAGTCATAGGTGCACTTAAAAACAGAATCGAGGCGGAGTTGATCAAGAGAGCTCTCCAGGAGCCGAAGGGCATATTCGACTTCAAAGCAGCCTACGAAATAGGTAAGGCTATGCTCACAGCTGCTAAGCAGTAAAAACCTCCTCTTCTTTATAAGACCGGTATAAAATTTTTAAAGAGGGGTTTAATATTACTCTTATACATTGGCAGAGCACGCGCATGTCTGAAGAGCTTATAAACGCCATTATTAACCTTGACAAGAAAAAAGCTGTCGAGATTACTAAGAGACGCTTAGAGGCCAGCGAGGATCCTCTCGTGATCTTGGAGGATCTGACCAAGGCTGCTAATATCATTGGTGAAAAGTATGAGAGGGGAGAGCTCTTCGTCGCCGACCTTGTCATGGCCGGCGAGATTCTCAAGGAGGTTTCTGAACCCGTGAGAGCTAAGCTTAAGGAGCTTGGCAAGGTTAGAGCGCCAATTGGCAAGCTCGTCATAGGTACTGTTCAAGGCGACATACACGATATCGGCAAGAACATTGTCGTGACGATGGCGGAGGCAGCAGGCTTTGAGGTCATCGATCTCGGTGTTGATGTGGCACCGGAGAAGTTTGTTGAGGCGATAAAAAAGCATGAGCCTGACATAGTCGGGATGTCGGGACTGCTTACTCTTGCCATCGAGTCTATGAAGAAGACTGTTGATGCGATTAAAGCTGCTGGGTTGAGGAATAAGGTTAAGGTGATAATAGGAGGGGGTGGGGTAGACCAGTACGCCAAGGAATACACCGAAGCAGATGCATGGACAACCAGCGCTGCAGAAGGAGTGAGGATAATGCTCAGGTGGATGGAGGAGAAAAAGAAGAAGTGACGAAATGTCCGCGAGAGAACCAATAGACGAGTGGATCGAGAGACACGAGAAAGAGCCCGACGTCGTGGCTAAGGAGAAAGCCGAGAGGTTTATAAAAGCTGTAGAACTTAAGGTTTCCAACAGGGTTCCTGTAGCAGGTGTTGCGGGAGACTTCCTCTGCAGCTACACCGGCATCACTTGCGGGACCCTTCCTACGAGCCTAAGAAGACCCCGCCTGCAATATTCAAGTTCCTACATGACTTTCCAAGCGATTGGGGTATCGTGTTTGCTCCCTACATGCTAAAGGGATTCATACTGGCGTTAGCTTTTGCAGACTTCCCAGACCTCTCAAACACTATTAGGTTCCTGACGGGATCCGTGCACGACATTTTAAAGGAGAAGTGGAGCAGATGGCCTTGGAGAGGGCTGCCTCCCAACTACCACCCCATAGTTCCTCGGAGGAGAGTACATGAAGCCTGAGGAGTACAAGAAGCTCATAGAGAGCCCTGTCGAGTTCATTCAGAGCACGATCCTGCCCAGGGCTCTCTATGAGCTTCTTGTACTCCTCAGGGAACGCCGGGTACAGCTCAGTGAAATGGTGGATGGATAAGAGTAGGTATGGCAATGCAGAAGACATCGGCATTCCAAGCTCAGCTCTTCACGGAACTCATGAAGAGAGTAATACAGTGTTTCCCATGACGAATGCATATACTCCGGAAGATGTGATTGAAGACTTCCTCAGGCATCCAACGAGTGTCGTGCTGGACATGAGGAGGTACCCGGAGGACTTCAAGATGGCTAAGCGCTTGTAGAGCACATTCTCAAGGTGGCCGCAGCAGTGCCGCCAAAACTTCCACAAGAGAGCATCTTGTGGAAGTTGATAACGTTAAAGCTCTAGCTGCTCTCTCATTCTATACAGATATTTGTAGGAGATATTTATTGCTGCTACTGCTGGGAAAATATACTCACAATCCTCTATTGGGCCGTAGAGGATGAAGTCTGCACCTAGAACCACTGGGGCTATATTCGCTGCAACCACGCAAGACTTCGGGGCTTGATGTCCCATACGTTCTTTTAAGCCAACCCATGTCGCAACAGCGTTGTGGGCACTGCAGCCGCAGGGAAGCCCGAACTCTCTCTTTATATCCAGCATCGCCCTGCACGCCATCGAAAGGCTTGGAATGTCTATCACAAATGTATCGACAAGGGGTTTTGTGATTCCAGCCATTTCAGCTCTTGGCAGAAGCTCCTTTAACGCCTTTACTCTCGCCTGACTTGTCATAACCCCTCTTCCAAACGTCAGAATCACCGCGCTCTCCACGTGGTGCTCCTTCAAAGCCTCAAACTCCTCGGGCTTGGATTCTAATGTGAGGGAGTTGTAAATAACTCTCTTCTCCAGGCCAACCTCCCTAGCATATTTTACCCCGGCAATCTTAGTTTCAGCACTTGGAGCGTCTATTAGAAAAGGTTTCTCCGTGACACTGGCCACGAAGTCTATGAACTTCTCCATAGCCTCCCTGGTGGAGGCTACGACGTCCAGCATGCAGGGGTTCCCTGTCCTATCCGAGAACTCCTCTTGAAGTTTTATGAGCCTCTCGGCCTCCTCTCTATGAAATTCACCAGTTTTCTCATTCACTACCACTTTATGACTGTGATAAAAGATGCTTCCAATAAGAACTGTTGGGGTTTCTCCAGGCTGACCACCAATTTTGATACCACTTATTTCAAAGACTTTTTGTTGAGTTTTGAACTTTAACATATGACTCCACCGGGTAGCTATGCGGCGTACTTTAAATACTTTATACGCTTGGTGTCATCAGAGGTTTGCTAAAGGGCATCCGAAATATTATACATCATTCTCGTTGGGGGTATGAGTTTTGATACCCTGTCTAAGATGCTATCTCTGGATTTTGATCTACCAATCAGAATAGTGCAAGTAGAACTTCCGATGCTTATGCTTTTTTCGTTAGTGAGCGTTGGAACAGCTCTGTCCAGTACAAGGTAGTAAGCATAGTCACTCACCAAATCACCCAGGAAGTAGTGCTCGCCTGTGTTCGGTTGCTTGCTTGCAGATTTAATCAAGAATTCACCTAGCTGCGGGAAGACCTCGTAGATACCGATGATAGAGGTTGTAGCTCTCGGGTTCACCTCAATAACGTACATGTCTTCCTCGTTCCACACGACATCTAAGCCTACGTAACCCCTAAGCATAGGATAGCACTTGGAGAGCTTGCTGAGAGTGCTCTCCGCCCCCTCCCTTGCCGCGTTGCTTCTGATAGGCAGCACCCCCCCGACGTACTTAAGCCTGCTATTATCCAAAGTAATCAGCTGCAGGTTTAAAGAGTAGAGCAGGTAATCACCCCCTCCATAAATGACTGAAATGCTTCCATGCACGCCGCCCACGTACTCTTGTACCAGGGCTCTACCGCTCGGATCGCATTTCGCAGCCTCACCTGCAAACCGCAGAGCGTCATCTTCGTCCTCAGCGAAGTAAACGCACTCGGACCCTGCTAGGAGGGTTGGCTTCACTACGTACGGCGGGCTCAGCTTGCTCACGCGCGCACGATCAACAGCTGGGTCCTCCACGAGCACCGTCTCCGGAGTCCTGACCCCGCACCTTCTGAGAGCAAGGAACGTGCTGAGCTTGTCCGAGAAAGTCTCCAGGAATGAATGCGGGGGTCCCAGGAGCCTGCTGCCCACGATCCTAGACAGCCTGATGAGCTCCAGTGGAGGAGCGATGAGTACTACCCAGTCGAAGCTCTCTCTCGCCCGCTCTAAGCAGCGAAAGTAATTGCTCTCATCGCTTACAACCAGCACTTTATCCCATGGTATTCTGGGAGCTCTGCTGCTAACAGTTAGGTAGGTTTCACAGCCGGCCGCGCTCAGCGTCTTGGCGAGCGTAATGGCCATGGCGTAGGCTTCTGGCAGTAGGTCGAGGTAGCGGCTGTGGTACGCACTCAGCACGTACTCAGATACGAGGATCTTCACAGCTCGCACCGCGAGGGCCCCGCCTTCTAACGGACCTCAGTACGATGGTCTGCGTATGACTCCTTTATGTATCGCTGTAGCTACCAGGACGCCAGCTACCCCCAGGTTTTTCAGCCACAACACATCTTCTTCGCCCCTAGCACCTCCCCCCACGATGAGTTTCCCAGGGAAGCATCGAGCCAGCTTCGAAGCAATAGCCCTGTTCACCCCAGACTCCGTACCCACTCTGCTTAGATCGATAACGAGGATCTTCTTTAACTCCATCGCTCTGAAAACATCGAGAACATCATCTATCTTTTCGCAAGTGTTGCTGAACACCACTTCATCTCCACGCATATCCAAGCTCACCGCTCTCCCGCTGAGAAGTCCTACTTCTCCAGGGTACTCCACGTACTCGGTTCCAATAACGTACGTTACCTTGCCTGTATCGGAGAGGCTTAGACCCCTCCTTCCGACGTCAGCTAGCACTTTAAAATTCAGCTCCACTGCTGTGCGAATTACACCGCTGTTGTCCCCTCTCTCCATGATAGCGTCCAGGTCAGCTATGTAGACGGACCTGAAACCCATGCTTTTGAGGCTGCTCAGAATGGGGTGCGGATGAGGGTTATCCGAAAGCACGCTATCTCGTACGGGCTTGTACTCCTCTCTACGCCCTGCAACTGCGTGAACGACTAAGCCGTTCATAATGTCTAGAACGGGAATAATCTCCACCAAAGTGGTTCTCACCAGGTAGTACTGCTGCGGAGACTCCTTAAATGCGTAGACCCTTCAGGGATCTTCTCGGCGCCGTAGTTGTAACGGGAGACCGGTGCATGGCTACGCTTAAATTCGGCCTCTAAACTGCTTATGACCTAGAAGACGTACTAACTGAGTGATTTGAATGAATATACTGGGACTTGACATTGGGGGGGCTAACGTTAAAGCCGTTAGCACTACGCCCTCTGCCAACGGGAGGGGTGTAAACCTCACCGGCGTAGTGCGCAGGTACCACCCGCTGTGGCTGCGGGGAGTAGAGTCTCTAAAACTCCTTCTCGAGGAAATCAAGCAAGAATTCTCCCTCAGACCGGAGGAGTACTATGTAGGGGTGACGATGACTGCAGAGCTATCTGACATATTTAAAACCAAGCATGAAGGAGTTAAAACTATCATAGAAGTTGTTGACGATGTGTATAGCGATGCTAAGGGAGTGTACTACGTCTCGGCCGACATGAAGCTGGTGGGCCCCCCCGAAGCCTTAAGAAACTACCTAAAAATCGCCGCGGCTAACTGGGCTGCTAGTGCTTGGCTGCTGGAGCGTAAGTGCCTAGATTGGGGGGTGCGTGATGCGGTATTCATAGATATCGGCAGCACGACGACAACGATCATACCCATGGTTGATTGCAGCATAAGGGTTAGAGGCTACACGGACCCTGAGAAACTGGTTTACGGCGAGCTTGTCTACACTGGAGTGCTTAGAGGCAACGTAGCCGCTCTAGTGGATCGAGTTCCGTACAAGGGTTTCTACGCTCGAGTATCATCTGAGAGGTTCTCCTTGATGGGGGACGTCCACCTGCTGCTGGGTCACATCAGCAGCGAGGACTACACTACTGAGACTGCTGACGGGAGAGGAACAACCCTGGAGGAGGCCATGCAGAGGATAGCCCGTGTGCCCTGCGCGGACTCCGACACGATCAGCTTGGAGGAAGCGGTGGAGATCGCTCGGTACATATACGAGAAGCAGGTCTTCGCGGTGTTTGAGGCGTTAATGCAGGTCAGGTCTTGGCTCGCATCGCAGGGAGTTAAGCTGGACAAGCTCACTGCAATAACAGCTGGCTTAGGCGAGTTCTTAGCGGCAGAAGCCAGCAGGAGGGCTGGTTTCAAGAGGGTAGTAAGCATCAACGAGCTCGTGGGCGAGAAGGTGGCAAGCGTGCTGCCGTCCTACGCCTCAGCGCTAATGGTGCTGGACAAGGTAGCTGGCCGTGAGTAAGCTAGTAGTGCTCAAGTTGTCCGGGCACTTAATCAACCGAAGGGAAGTTATTGAGGATACGCTCGGTAGGTTGAAGTCCTTAACCGAGGTGGCCAAGTTCGTGCTGGTACCGGGAGGAAGCGTGTTTGCGGATTTCGTCAGGGAGCTGCAGGGAAGAATACGTTTCAGCGACGATACTGCCCATTGGCTGGCAATCAAGGCTATGGAAATGTACGGAACGTATATTGCGAGCCTTGACGTGTCGAACACGCTCCTAGAAGCTTACGACCTTGCCGAGGTCCACGACGCTCTGAGTAGAGGCAAGATACCAATCCTAATGCCCTACAGGGTTGTGAGGACCCTCGATAAACTTCCGCATAGCTGGAACGTGACGAGCGACTCGATAGCGATCCACGTTGGGGAGCTTCTGAAGGCAAGCCTAGTGGTACTGGCTAAGCCCGTCGACGGAATACTGGACAGCCGAGGCAACCTGGTTCGAGAAATGTGCATCGAGGAGCTGAAGCTGCTCAGCACGAATGTTATTGACCCCTATGCCGTGGAGCTTCTGCAGCACGCCAAACTGCAACTAGCAATCTACAATATGCTTAAGCCATCAATCTTGAATTATATTATAAACGAAAAACCTGGAGATTACACGCTCATCAAGCACTGCTCTGCGATTTGAAGAAGCGGGGGCTGGAGCTTATCTCTGGAGCTATGCGCGCGTAGTGCTGGGAGGAGCTGGAAATGCTCCACGGGAAACATTGAGATTCACTGCATCCCTGGTAATGCGCGGCCGTAGTAGTAGTTTCTGATGGTTTCCTTCAGTTCACTCACAAGCTTCTCTGAAACTACCCCGTCCCTGCCTCCGGTGCAGGCAGCACCCCGAAATCCGACCACGTCGAACCCCAGTTTAATAGCGTCAACGATGTGCTGCTTCTTCAGGCTCCCTGCCAGCGCGGCTAGTAGATTGCTTCCATGAGCCTCATCGACGAAGCTTTCCAGGTAGCTTGTAGGCAGAAAGTCGAATGTCGTTCTGCCGTCTTTCACATACGTGTCGATCATCACCACGTCAGCTTCCACATCCCTGGCTACCTCGACCACGCTCAAAGGCTCTATTACCCCAGCCCGTGAAAAATCAGCGTACCCCACTAGAACTAACCTGGTGCCGCTGAACGACTTTAGGACCTCAGAGACCCTTAACCCAACCTCTCTCGCGCTATCGACCGACCGTGCTGCTAGACCTATTTTAAAGTAGTTAACACCAAGTGACGCAGCAGTATAAGCAACGTACTCTATGTAAGGGTCGATTCTCTCAACATCCCCTCCCGCGGAGCTGACCTCCACTCCAGCAATACCAAGTTTCCTGATTCTGTCCATCACCTCTCTCACCACGCTGTAGTCAGGTAGCCCGAGGCTGCCTCTCGAAGGATCTTTCACGTCAACAATGTCAGCCCCGCCGCGTAGGGCGATCTCCAGCTCGGAAGGATACTTTATTGATATTAATAGTTTAATCAAAACACCTCCCCAGAAGTATACCTGATTGCATTGCTACTTAAGTTCTTCGATGTAGCACGGGATGGGGGCCCGCGGCTGCCCAGCGCTCCTTCTACCGCGCGCGAACTCACTGCTGAGGATTGCCCGGAGAGCTGAGCCACCTTGTAGGTTTGATGTAGTCCCTGCCGCCAGCTTCGAAGGATCCTATTGTTACCTGGCAGTACACATCCCCAAGCCTCAGGTCCTCCACCTCCTCTAGCTTACCGAAAGCGATAACCTCTTCCCCAGGCTCAGCGAGATCCATGTACAACCCCTCATAGCTAACGATCCTTGTCACCGGCCTGGGGGGAGGTGTCCCCTCTAGTACCCTAACATCGTCAACAGCGTACACAGCTGGCATAAAGATAGACTCGCTAGCGTCAACTACTCTTGCCTTCACTTTCACGAGGCCTAAGGGCCTGTGAACTTTGTCTTCCCACCGCTCACTTACCTCATTCTCCAATTTTACCGGGTGGATGGAGAACGGCCTTCCCTTGAAGATAGCTCTATTCCATTTACACTTGCTGTACAGGGTCATAGCCTCTCTTAGACTCAGCGGGTGGTGAGATACTATCTCCCTACTCCACTCCTCCAGCACTCTCCCCTTGGGTAAAGAGATGTGCGGTTTTCTCTCGCTGTGCAGCAGCTCTTTTAAGGCATCTCTAACGATCCAGCTATTGCGCTGACCGTACACAACGAGGTCTATATCCGAGTACGCTAGATTGTGCATTTTTAGGAGGATGGAGCCTGTAACCCCGAAGTTGCTTAAGCTTACACGGGTTTCCTCCGATAGTTCTTCAACAATCTCTAGTGCTAGCTTCTCTAGCTCGTCACGAGGCGAGCTGAGCATCTCCCGTAGTCTTTCTTCAGGCTTAAAATGGGTTTTAACCTTGGACCAGGGTACTTCTATTAGCTCTATCGACCTGTAGCTGTCATAGACTACATACTCTGGGTAGTGTTTCTTAAGGTAATTCATCGTGTCTTTAACTCCCATTGCACTGTAAAATGGTAGAATTCTTCCATACATCACCCCATCTTTACTCCATTTAGTCCTAGTACCTTGAGAGAGGTAAGGAACGTACTTCAAATACGCTACTACCCTGCCGGCAGGGTGGACGTTGCCAATTACGCAGAAGAGCATTCCTTCGGCTGTCTCGATGAAGTCCCTATCCCTAAACCCCCTCATCCAACCAACCTCTATGTCTCGCAGCCGCTACTCCTATAGTGAGCAGTAAAGGACGGAAATCGCATAAAGATTTCGACAGCGCGCTACATGGTAAGACGCGCTCACCCTTGCTATGCCAACACCAAGAAGCTCGAATTGAGGATGCTCCGCGCGCTGGCAGGTTCTGCAGTAAGCAACCTACCCGGGTGCGAAAAGGTGTATTGCCAGTGCCGAGAGCGACACGAGTACTGCAAACGCCGCATCCCTCTTCCCGAGCTTTAAGTTCCTGTAGAAGGTTCTTTTGCTGCTGTACCCAAACCCCCTAAGCTCAAGCGCTTCCGCGAGATCTCTTGCTCTCAGTAGTGAGCAGACAAAAACTGGGATCAGTAAGGCATTGAGCTTTCTCAATCTCTCCCTAACCCCTCCTCTCTCCAGCTCCAAACCCCTGGACCTCTGCGCATCATAGATGTCGCTCAGCTCTTTGAATACTAGAGGTATGAATCTCACCGCTATGATTAAAGTATAGAGATACGTGTACCTGAAACCCAGCTTTGCAAGTGCGCAGATAAGCTCCTGTGGTGTTGTTGATGAAGTTAAAACCGTTATAGTCACAGCCACTACAGCAACTCTAATAAACACTTTAACCTGCTCTAAAGCCGCTGTTTCGGGGTTTTCCCCGGCGAAGATGACCGTGAAGGCTACTACGAACAGCGCTGTAAGGACCATAAAGGGCGCGAGCCCTGCAAGCACGTGGAAGGTCTTTCTTAGGATCCTCGGGCATGGGAACGCCAGGGTGTACGTAAAGATCAGAGCTGTCAATAGCTTCATAATGCTCCCCGAGGAGATCATCGCGAAAGCCGCGACTAAGTATAGGAGTTTCACTCTGGGGTCGAGGTGGTGGTAAAAGCACGCGGTTTCTTCGTACGCTAAAGCGCTTTGCATATGCTTTATGATGCTCTCCTCAATGGGCACCACGACACCTCTTCAAATACTCTGCAAATTCACGGCTGCTTAAAGGTCTGCAGGCTCCTTCCAGGCCGAGCTGTTTCACAAGCTCTACTATCTGGGGGGGTGTGACGCGAGAGCTCTTGAGGATCTCTAGATCGTAGAACACCTCTCTTGGATCACCGCTAGCCACCACTCTTCCATCAGCCATCACAACAACCCTTGTGATAGGAGCTAGAGCCAGAAACTCCGTGTCGTGCGACACAACGATAACGGTCTTCCCCCTCTCGGCAATTCTCGCGAGCATTTTCAGCAGCTCCAGCTTAAGAGAGTAGTCTATACCAGCTGTAGGCTCATCTAAGACGATTATCGGTGGCTCGTACGCCAGGATAGATGCTATGGCCAGCCTCCTCTGCTCACCGACTGAGAGCTCGTACGGGGATCTCTCAGCAAGTTTCTCGAGACCAAACGCTCTTAAGACTTCTAGAGCTTTCTCAACGCAGTTTGTGCAGCCAAAGTTGCTTAGCGTAAAAAGTACCTCGCGCAGGACTGTTCTTTCGAAGAACTGGTGTAACGGGTTTTGAAATACTATCCCTACACTCCTTGCCAACTCGGCTACACTACTGAACCTTGTGTCCTTCCCGAATACTCTGACCCTGCCCTTCCACGGTTTTAGAAGCCCGTTGAAATGCCTTACCAGAGTAGTCTTACCCGCGCCATTTGCACCAACTATGGCGATGAAATCCCCCCGGAACACCTCTAAGCTGACTCCCTTCAAAGCCAGCCTGCCATTCGGATACCTGTACCACAAGTCTTCAGCCGTTATCACGCGCTCAGAGCTATATGTAGCGGCACTTCTACGATCACTCGCCAGGCTGCCGGCGTGGGTAGCCCTACAATTCGCGATATCGCTCGCTATCACGCTGATAGCTTTAGAGTCCACGTGTAGGGGTACGGGGCTCTTACCCAGTTCTTCGAATAGCTTTGATACAGGCGGTACCTCCACACCAGCCTCTAGCATCTTACCAATAGCCGATGCAGGAGCTCCGTCGAACAGTATTTTCTTGTTCAGTACTATGACTCTATCTGCATACCTGAGGAGCTCAGCGAGCCTATGCTCAGCAACGATCACCGTGATTCCCCTCTCTCTGCACAGTTTGTGGAGAATTGAAGCCAGCTCCCTAGCGCCGCACGGGTCCAGGTGGGCTAGTGGCTCATCGAATACTAAGATTCTCGAGTCCAATGCCAACGCGCTAGCTATAGCAACCTTCTGCAGCTCACCACTGGATAGCGTGTGAGTGAGTCTTTTCCTAAGGTGATCTATCTCTAGGGTTCTGATAGCCTCATCGACTCTTTCACGAATTTCTTCGGGCTTGTACAGGAGGTTTTCAAGAGTAAACGCTACTTCCTCCTCGACGACAGCGTTAACTATCTGGTTTTCAGGGTTCTGCAGTACAACCCCTATACTACTCGCTATGGCTTTGAACCCTTTTTCAATCACGTTTACGCCTCCTACCAGGACTTCTCCGCGGAGCTCGCCCCCGTAGATGTGCGGTATGAGCCCCAGCAGTATTCTTACTAGGGTTGATTTCCCCCCTCCTGAAGGTCCTGCAATAACTGCAAACTCCCCCCTTCTAATTTCAAGTGATACATCTTCGAGTGCAGGTGAGGTCGATAACGGGTAAAAATAAGTTACATTCCTTAAGGTTACAGCGCTTTCCATGAAAGTGCTACTCCCTCCTGTACAGGTGCTTCACGTGGAGATTCTCGGCGAGTCCGGGAACCCTCGATACAGCTTCTATGAGTGCGAGGGCGACCGTAAACGCTACCAAGCCCTCCAGTATGTACTCCACCAGGTAGTAGAGTGGGGAGGCGAGGTAGAGTTTTCGAACCGCACTTACCTTAGTTATGCCGAACACTCCCTGGTAAACCTGCGGGAATGCAAACACCACACAGCCGAAGGCCTTGTCGAACTCCCTGCTGATAAACATTAGCAGGAACAGTGCCAAGTAGTAACGAGCCTTGGCTTTCCTAAGCAGCAGCCACATAGCCGCCGGTATGAGGATTAAAGCGGCTATCTTATCATAGAATGCCACGAGATAAACGTACCAGTAGTCTGCTAGTGGGTTGAACGGTGGTGCGAACAAGGCTGCTATGAGCATGGCCACCATTATAACCGCAGGGACCCTCCACTTCCTCTCCGTTAGAACTCCCGCAGCAAACGCTGATAGAGGTGCTGCCGGTATAAATGGGAGCGAGTAAATGCTAGGCGTGGTTAGGAACTTCAATACGTTTCCAATGAGTACCGCTCCGAAGCCCGCTACGGGTCCAAGCAGAACTCCAAAGACTGGTGAAAGTGCTGCGGCGATTTCCATTTTTGCAGGTGTTCCGATAATAGGGATCCCGGGTAGGAACAGCAGCATGTAGTATATCGCTGCACCTACTGCCGTATAAGCGGCCATGTAAGCGGCTCTGGGTCTGCGCGCAATGGTCTCTGAGCTCATCGTTCCTCATGTAACATGCTACACTTGGAAATTATGAACTTTTCGCGCACACTCTACAAAATATAAATATTGCGAGAGCCGCTCTAGTGCAGGGGCTTTCACTGATGGATACTCAAACCTCTGCGCTCAAAGAGTTACATCCATATGTAGTGCTACTGCCAACCGACATCAATGAGAAAATCCGGTACATCACAACGCTCCTTTCCTCACCAGTTACAATCGAAATACTAAGACTCTTCGAATGGGACAGAGAGGTGTGTCAAAAAGAGATCATTACATCGCTTAGTCAGCACTCCAACAAAACTATTATAAGCTCGATCAGAAAGCTTCTCTCACTCAATCTGCTGGAGGAAGCGGAGAGGGTAGAGGTTAGGGCTAACCGCAGGGTTCGAGTAAAATGCTATAAGCTGACAGATACAGGTAAATGGTATAATGTGCTATTCAAGGATGTTAGCGAGTTAGATAGTAATGTGATTAAAGAAGCTGTAACAAGCCTACCAGTAATATTCATGGCTAAGATACTCCCCTTCTCAGAGCACTTAAAAATAGGCTTTGCTGACTTCATCAATCAAGTAATGAGCAATGCTATAAAGAATGTTGCTAAGTCGAAGAGGTATCGTGGGTACGATCTAGCGGTATTTGGTTCCCTAGCTTTAGATGTGTACTTAAAACCCGAGATAAGGATGAGCTCTGGCGGCTCGGGTGCTAACGTTGCAGCACTTGCATCAAACCTGGGATTGAAAACATGCTTCATAAGCAGAACGGCTGCCAACATTATTGGAGCGCATCTACTAGCCGAGCTGATTAGCGAAGGCGTAGACGTCAGCCTAACCGAGCTAGACCAGGAGGTTGATTTACCGCTGTGCATCATAAGAGAACCACTTAAACCATGGCGGATCAAGTGCAGGCTGCGAGCAGATCAGAGGTCTCTTCCAGTCGTACAGCGAATAAGCGACGAGGTAGTCCAGGTGTGTAACGATTCGCGGTCAGTATACCTGGGAGAAGGTATCTGCAGAACGTACCTGGAATTGCTGGGTAAAATCAGCAAGGATGACAAGATGATAGTATTTCGCCCGCACGAAGTAACTCTAGAGCAGCACTTCGAGGAGTTCATGTCCACGCTACAATACTTGACGGTCTTGATTCTCAGCGAGAAGAAAGAGCGCGTGCTAAGGCGTAAGGGGCTTAGGGTTCCAGGCGACTTATTTAAAGAGGGGGTTGAAATCGTTGTGACCAGAAAGGCTGAGGGTGCAACACTATACGTAAGAGGGAGAGAGCCTGTCACTTACGCCGCACCACAAGTAAGTGCCATTAACGCGGTCGGCGCTGGTGGTGTGTTTGCGGCATCGCTGATATACTACTTGCTAAGAGGCGCTAGAGCAGAAGAAGCTGTGAGGAAAGCCGTCCACCTGTCATCTCTCTCGACAACACAGCTCTCATCTAGAAAGCGCCCGATCGAAAGCGAGTAAAAATGAACGATGAGGAGCGAAGCAGCCTTAAAGTCGCGCACCCCGCGCTGAAGCACTTGAAAGCTGGGGAGCTTCCTGCAGGGCAGGTTCCTATTATGCCCCTTTGGAAAAGTTTTTAATCGATGGTTAATTGTTGAAGGCTTGTGACGTTCAAGTTCAAAGACGTCACCATTGAGGATACCTTCGCCGAGGCTTTTCCCATGTACGCTACACGCCTACTGGTAACGGCTGCAACAAGGAGGTGGGCCTACATTGCCGCGTCAAAAGCTACTGGTTTCGGCACATCAGTGATCGCTAGCCCGGGGGAGTGCGGTATTGAGGCTCTTGTATCTCCGAGCGCAACACCTGATCAGAGGCCCGGCGCTCTAGTGCAGATGTACCACACCGACCTGGCTAGTTTGAAGCTCGTCGCTTTATCGCGGGTCGGACAGTGCATCTTAACATGCCCGACGACCGCACTATTCGACGGTCTCCCCAAGGTTAAGAGGAAGATGAGGATAGGTAGGGCGATTGCGAAGTTTGGGGACGGCTTCGAGAGAAGGGACACTCTTTACGGCAGAGAAGTCTGGAGAATACCTGTCATGGAGGGAGAGTTCGTAATTGAAGAATCCGTAGGAGTGGTGAGGGGTGTAGCTGGGGGGAACATACTAATACTAGCCAGGAGCTCAGAGGCAGGCCTGGAGGCGGCAGAAAAAGCCGTCAGGGCGATTAAGAAGTACGTTAGAGGCGTAATCACACCCTTCCCGGGAGGTATAGTTAGGTCCGGGTCTAAGGTGGGCTCTCTTAAGTACCCGAAGTTGAGAGCGACAACCAACCACCTATACTGTCCAACTCTCAGGGAGGTGGTCAGAGAGAGCAGGGTGCCCGAGGGTGTAAACTCCGTTTACGAGATCGTCATCAATGGTTTGAAGAAGGAGCACGTGCTGAAGGCTATGGGCGTAGCGATCAAGGCGGCAGCACTGGTACCAGGGGTGGTGATGATCACCGCTGGCAACTACGGAGGCAAGCTAGGACCATACCACCTCTACTTGAAAGAAGCCCTTGAGGCCGCCAAGGACATCGATGTTAAACCGAGCTGAGAGAGTCTCTGGCGAGGGTGGGCTCGCTGTGGGTGCAGCAGGAGCAAAAGGCAGGGTGCAGTTCGTACTGAACACCGGGCGATCTCTAATGCAAGGAATAAGCATGGAGGGGGAGAGCAAGTGGAGTAGAAAGTACTTTGACGCTGTGGCTATTGTGGAAATGAATCCCAGCGATGCCTCGGCTCTCGGCGTAGAGGACCGCGTTAAAATCTACAATGAACATGGTGCAGTAATTCTAAGGGTGAAGCGCAGTGATAGGGTTCCCGCGGGGCAGGTTTTCGTACCCATGGGTCCCTGGGCTAACGTTCTGACGGACCCCAACACCGACGCCACTGGAATGCCTCGCTTGAAGGGGGTTGAGGTCTTCGTCGAACCAACAGATGAACCCTTAACCACTCTGGCGGACGTGCTTAAGCTGCTAGGGGCAAAGCACCTGGAGGTTTACATGGGTGATGTGCTGCTTAAAACAGGAGAAAGGAAGGTGGTGGAAAATGCTGTGTGCCCTCTCTGCGGCGAGCTGTGCGACCACCTGATCGTAGAGGTGGACGGCAACAAGATATTGAGAGTTACAGGAGGGTGCGCTATATCCTCCGCAAAGTTCCTGAACTACCATAGGCATAGAATCCTAAAGCCTTACATAAGGGAACAAGGCAAGCTGGTAGAAGTCGATTTAGATAAAGCACTGGATAAAGCGGCAGATATTCTTGTGAGCTCTAAGCTCCCGTTGATCTTTGGGTTATCCAGTACAGATGTGGAAGCTAACAAGTACGCTATTGAACTAGCGGAACTGATACACGGTGTAGTCGACAACACATCGGTTTTCTGCCACGGTCCCACAGCTCTTGCTGTACAGGAAGTTGGCACTGCCCGGTGTACCCTCGGAGTGGCAGTTAACTTGGCCGACCTAGTGGTGTTCTGGGGGTGTAACCCGCTGGAGGCTCATGCGAACCACTTTGTGAGAGTTGTTCTACGGGAGGGGAGATTCGTTAAGGGTAGGAAGGAGAGGAAGGTGGTGGTTATCGACACCAGGAGAACCCCCACGGCAGACCAGGCTGACTTATTCATAGAGGTGGAGCCGGGCAGGGACTACGAGCTGCTGACTGCGCTGAGAATGGCTGTTAGGGATCTCGACATAGAGGCCCCCCTCGTGGCAGGCGTACCTAGAGAAAAGGTTGTCGAGCTGGCTGAGATTATGAGAACAGCGAAGTATGGCGTGATATTCTTCGGCCTGGGGTTGACAATGACAGGTGCTAAGTACAGGAATATAGTTGCTCTGATAAAGCTTGCGCATGAGCTTAATGAATGGACGAAGTTCAGCATAGTGCCGATGAGGGGTCACTACAACGTTGCCGGGGCGAACCAGGTATCGCTGTGGACTACTGGCTACCCTTACGCAGTCAGCTACGCTAGAGGGTTCCCGAAGATGATCGTTGGGGTGACTAGTGCTACTGACCTGCTAGCTAACGGCGATGTGGACTCAGCCCTGGTCATCGCTAGCGATCCCGTTGCTCACCTCCCCAGGAGGGCGGTTGAGCACCTAGCCAAGATCCCCGTCGTGGTTATCGATGCAAAGTGGTCCTTAACCTCGGCGTTCGCCGACGTCATACTACCTGGCGCGTACGTTGGGATAGAGTGCGAGGGGGCAGCTTACAGAATGGACGACGTTCCCATTCGACTAAAGAAGGTTGTTGATCCCCCGCCAGGCGTCTTGTGCGATTCAGAAGTATTGAGGATGCTCGTTGATAGAGTTAAGGCTAAGATGGGGTGCGGGGCATGAGCGAAATTCTCATTAAAAACGGCTTCGTCTATGATCCTATAAATGGGATTAACGGTGATGTGCTCGACATTGCGGTGAAAAACGGCAAAATTGTCGACCCGTCGCAGATAGATCTCGATAGAGCACTGGTGGTAGACGCTAGGGGCAAAGTTGTAATGCCTGGAGGAATAGATATCCACAGCCACATAGCTGGACCTAAAGTTAACCTTGGCAGGCTGATGAGGCCAGAGGACCACTACCTAACGAACAGACCGCACGACTTGCCGACTCGTCGAGCTGAAACAGGACTCACCGTGCCGAATGTCTTCAGGATTGGGTACGACTACGCGAGGATGGGCTACACGCTCGTAGTGGAGCCGGCAACCCCGCCTATCAAGACCAGGCACACCCACGAGGAACTGAACGACATCCCCATGATAGACAAGGCCGCCTTCGTGCTTGTTGATTCCAACTGGATAGCCCTGGACCTGATAGCAGAGGGTTCAAGGGAGCTGCTCGCAGCGTTCCTCGCCTGGCTGCTCTCCGCCACTAAAACGTACGCGCTAAAGCTTGTTGATCCAGGCTCAGATGCCGCCTGGGTCGTCGCTGGCAGAGGGGTGGATATAGACGAGCAGATCCCAGTGTACAATATCACTCCAAGAGACATTATCAGGGAGATGTGCAATGCCGCTCAGATGCTTAACCTACCCCACAAGCTGCATGTTCATTGCAACAGGCTGGGTTACCCCGGCAATTACCTGACGACTCTCAAGACCATGGAGATAACTAAGGATATTTCAAGGGTGAGCGAGGCTCCCGCTCTACATATAACCCACGTCCAGTTCACGGGGTACAAGGGGGACAGCTGGTCAACCCTTGAGAGCGGCGGTGAAGATATAGCTAAAGCCACAAAGGCGAACCCGTACGTGACCCTAGATCTGGGGCAGGTTATCCTTGGAAGGTCCGCGACAACGATGACAGCAGATGCTCCCTTCGAGTACGTGCTGTATCACCTGACGAGGTGGAAGTGGGCCAATGCAGATACGGAGGTTGAAGCAGCGGCCGGCCTTGTGCCCTTCAAGTACAGAAAGCGGAGCTACGTGAACACTGTTCAGTGGGCTATCGGACTGGAGATCGCGCTTATAGTCAGGGATCCCTGGAGGGTGATTCCGACAACGGACCACCCGAATGCCGGGTTATTCAAGGACTACCCCATTATGCTCTCGTGGCTTGTTAGCAGGAGGGCTCGTGAGGAGTATGCGAAGAAGGTCAATCGGAGTGCCTTGAAAAGAACAGCTCTGCTATCGCTCGACACCGAGTTCTCCCTCTACGATGTAGCAATCATGACGAGAGCCGCACCAGCTAAACTACTCGGCTTAGACAAGTTTAAGGGCCACTTGGGTGTGGGAGCGGATGCCGACATAGCCATATACGATCTAAACCCGAGAGAAGTGGACGTGAGCAGGGATTACGAGCGGTTCGTTGACGCGTTTAGGAGAGCATGGCTAGTGATTAAAAACGGGGAAATAGTTGTCAAGGAAGGAGAAGTTGTTAAGACAGTATACGGGAGAACATACTACGTCGACCCGGAAATACCCGGCGAGCTGAAAAAGGAGCTGGAAGACCTCCTTAAGAGGAAGTTCAAGGAGTACTACTCAATAGCGCTGGACTCCTTCCTCACAGGAGAACACGAGCTGAGGAGCGCGGTAAAAATACCCTTAAGTACTAGAGTCAGGGGGTGAGCGGAGTGTCCAGCGCGGTGTTCTCTCTACACCTTAGGGTTAAGCCCGCAGTTCTAATCGATGCTAGGAATATAACGCCCGATAGGTTCGCCGGAAGAGAACTATCCGAATTGAGGAACATTGTCGTGCTAGAGGGCGGGAGGAAGACTCGGCTTTCAGAACTATTCGACATCGACGGACCTGAAAAAGCCCCATCAGACCCCGGGCAAGTAACGATCGTGTTTGAGACAGGCTCTGACAAATTATGCTTCATCGGCTATAGGATGAGCAAGGGTAGGATAGTGGTGAAGGGCGACGCAGGCCACCTGGTGGGCTACAGGATGAGGGGGGGAAGCATAGTAGTTGAGGGGAGCGCCAGGGACTATGTTGGAGCTAAAATGAGGGATGGGACAATAGAGGTGTACGGCAGTGTTGGGCACAGAGTGGGCGGGAAACTACCTGGGGAAAAGCCAGGCAAAGGGATGAAGGGTGGAACTATAGCTGTTCGCGGAAACGCAGGCTCTGAGGCGGGTTTCGGAATGGAGAGGGGAGTGATCATCATCGAGGGGAGCGCGGGCAACCTAGTGGGGGCAGACATGCTAGGGGGAAGCGTAGTTGTAAAAGGAGACTGCGGGCTGTACCCCGGTGCAGGAATGAGTGGTGGGAGGGTAGTAGTGGGAGGCAGGGTAGGCGCCATCCTGCCAAGCTTCTACGCAGACTCGATGGTACCGTCGATCTCGGTTAGAGGTATCAAACTCGACAAGCCATTCATGCTATTCATCGGGGATGTGGTTGTCGGGGGGAAGGGCCTCCTCTACGTTTCCTACGATGACAACAGGGAACTTTTAAGCTACTACAAGTCTTTGATTGAGGGGGAGGGTGTAGAGGTATGACCTTATCGATGAACAAACTGGCGGCTAGACTCGCCGCCGAGATGCTTGCTAGGGAGGGAGAGCTTAGGATCGCGAGCACGAAGATAGCCGGGGCGACGGTAATTGATGCCGGTGTGAAGGTGCGCTCAAGCTTCGAAGCAGGTATCTACGTGTCCAAGATATGCCTGGGAGGTTTGGCAAGAGTATCGGTTACGAGCTACAGGGTCAAGGAGTACTACGTACCAGCCGTAGAGGTTTCCACGGACTACCCAGTGGAGGCTTGCATGGCTTCTCAGCTAGCTGGCTGGAGGATCAGCGTTAAAGATTTTTTCGCTAATGGGAGTGGTCCTGCTAGAGTTCTGGCTAGAAAGCCAAAGAAGCTCTTTGAGAAGATAGGGTATAGTGAAGAGTCGGACGAGGCTGTTTTAGTCTTGGAGACCGAGAAGTACCCAGACGACGAGGTTATCAAATACATAAGCAGTGAAACTAGGGTTGAGCCCGAGAACCTCTACATACTGCTAGTTTCACCTGCTAGCATTGCAGGTGCGGTGCAGGTTAGTGCGAGAATAGTGGAGACAGGGATGTTTAAACTGCACACGCTGGGATTCGACTTGGGAACAATAATGTATGGTCAGGGAGTGTGTCCTGTCGCACCCCTGCACAGCAACCCCCTGAAGATGGCAGGCAGGTCAAACGACATGCTGCTGTACGGGGGAGTGACATTCTACTTAGTGGACTACCCCGACGACGCGAAGCTAAGCGAGTACGTGAGCCAAGCACCTAGTTCGGCTTCAAAGGACTATGGTAAATCCTTCACGGAGCTTGTTGACCAGCACGGATGGGACTTCTTGTACAAAGTTGACCCATCAGTATTCGCTCCCGCGCTCCTAGTCGTCAATAACGTTAGGAGTGGAAGCACGCTGCTTGCTGGGAGAATAAACTACGACATTCTCGAAAGAGCACTAACCAGCTAAATACATTATTTATTTCACCTTTTAGATCTACTTATCACGTACCTCGATATTTCCATAGCTATGTCTATATCGGGGTGAGCACTCTGCAAGCCACGCCACCCTGGCTGGCTGTTGACCTCGAGAACGTACATGCCTTCCCGTGTTCTAATTATGTCCACTCCTGCTATCTCACACTCAAGCACCCTTGCTGCTTTGATAGCTAGGTCTTCAACTTCGGGGTCCAGTTTCTTCAACGGTATGGGGGCACCACCTCTGGCAATATTCGTTTTCCAGGATCCACTGGGGGCTTTCCTGGCCATGGCTGCTAAAACCTCATAGCCTAGGACAAGCACGCGAAGGTCCATTCCCCCGTGCTCAACGTACTCCTGCAGGTAGATGGTGTGCCTAGTGAACTGCAGTGAGCGGGTGACTTCCCACATCACATCTCGGTCACTCAGGACGAACCTGGCTGAACCATGGCCTCTGGATCCAAACATTGGCTTCAACACTACGAACTTGGAGCCCAGGAGCTCGAGGTTTCTAAGCGCTAGGCTTGAACGCTCTGCCACGATAGTCCTGGGCACCGGCAACCCGTGCTGTTTAAACGTGTACAATGACCTGAATTTATCAACGCACTTTTCAATGGCTGAAGGCTTATTGAAAACGGGGACTCCCTGCTCCTGCAAAGCATAAAGCAGATCTATCCTGTAGACAGCCTGGTCAAGGCTAACCCTGCCGAACGGTCTAGCAATAACAGCCGATAGGTCCCTCGTAATGTCGATGCTGCCGACGAATGCTCTGAATCGATCAGCACCAACATAAGATACTATATCCCTGAATCTGAAACAAAATGGTTTGTGACCCAGTGATTCAATAGCCCTAGTGAGTTCCCTAGAGGCCCACCCATTTGGATTTCTGGTTAATACCCCTATGATCATGGCTGTATACCTTGAAAAAATTAAGGTCTCATCAAATTTAAATTCTTCTTCTCTCTGCGATAAGCATGCACACCTGGGGGCGTCGACGTTTCCAAAACGCCTCCCAAGGGGCTGCAGGAAGGCTGTCAAAAACTTTTAATTCCAGCGGGCGGTACGGAGGACCGAGGTAACACCTGAGAAGATGTTAGAGCAAGTGTAAACCATGGTGTTCCACAGAGGTCAGGGTAAACTGCTGAGAAGCGGTAAACCCCGACATCTACGTGTTAGAGTGCTCAGAAGGTCGTTTAGGTACTGGCTCCCAGGGAGTAACATAGCGAGAGAGATCGTTAGCAAGTACAAAGGTTGCCTGGATGACGGGTCAATCATTGTGGTGTCAGAGAAAGCAGCCTCAGTGGCTCTTGGAAACATATACGATGAAAGCCTTATTAAAGCAGATCCTATCTCCAGATATTTCACGAGGATCATCAGCTTGAATCTCTGGGGTCGCCTGCTTTACAGACTTCTTAGACATAGTGAAAACCTTCTTTTCCAAATCGTGGAAGAAGTCCCACTAGAGTACTTGGCTGTTCACAAAAAACTCTCAATCAAGTACGGAGGGCTGCTCAGCTTTATAAAACCGTATTCTGAGGCTGGTATAGATACCACTAACTTACCTTACTACTACGTCTCCCTACCACTGAAGGATGCCGACAAGATAGCCCGAGAACTAAGGGAGGAGATTGCCAGGCTGGTGAGCAGAGATGTATATGTTATGCTTGTAGATAGTGATCGAACGTTTAAGCCTAAGCACCTCTCAGCGCTAGCCATTTCCACGAGACCGTCCTACGTGAAGGGAATTATAGATCTTGGTGGTCTAGGGTTCATTCTGGGGAGATTATTTTCAAAGAGATTTGCTGAGTTTCCAACACCAGTTGCATATGATGGCTACTGGCTAGGTTTGCCTCTAATACTTAAAATAGCCAGAGTAGCTGAGAAGCAGCTGGGGCATGGGTTGGGTATAACAGCTGTTGAGATGTTAAAGAACCTAGGTAAAAGTAGTTTCAGCGAGGTGAAGTGGGAGGACATGTGCAAAATTAGACACTACCCTGCAGTAGTAGTTAAAATCGAGTGGCAGCGTAGATAGGCTAGTGTGCGTCGCATGCACGCTGATCACTCCCCCCTTCCTCTTTTAACGCTTTCTCCTTTGCGCGAGCCACAGCTGAGTTCGTGCTCCAGGCAGCGGGAGGGAGCCTAGCGCGGGATGCAGGTGTGAAGAAGCAAAATTACATTAGGCTGCTCTGCAGCCCTCTAGTGGGATGGAGCAGCTAAGGGAGGGTATCCTGGCGGTTGTGAANAGAATAAGAGGTGCAGAGTACCTGGACGAGCGGGAAGTAGAGTCGATCATCAGGGAGCTTCAGCGCGTGCTCCTCAAAGCAGATGTAGATGTGAAGCTGGTCTTCGACTTGTCCGAGAAGCTCAGGAAGAGGTTTCAGAGCGAGGAGCTCCCCCCGGGTTTCTCTAAGCGAGAACTCTTGCTGAAGCTTCTCTACGAGGAGCTTGTCGGCATCCTTGGGGGGCAGGAGAAAGTAATGATCAAGCCGGCGAAGCTCCCCTATGTAATCCTGCTCGTTGGGATAGAGGGCTCCGGGAAGACCACGACTGCCGCCAAGCTGGCCTACTACTTCCAGCACCGAGGGTACAAGGTGGGTTTAGTGGTCGGCGGACACCTACAGGCCTGCTGCTAGCGAGCAGCTGGAGCAGCTGGCCAGGAAGGTCGGCTGCTTGTTCTACGGCGAGCCCAGCGGTGATGCCGTGGAAGTCGCCCGCCGGGGTTTGGAGCACTTGAGGAGAGCGGGTGCGCAAGTGATCGTAGTGGACACAGCCGGCAGGCACAAGGACGAGGTCGGGCTGATGGAGGAGGTCGAGCTCGTGGCCAAGGAGCTTAAGCCCGATGCAGTGGTTATGGTAGTGGACGCGACGCAGGGTAAGGCTGTTGCTAAGCAGGCGCAAGCCTTCAAGGAGAGGGTGCCGCTCGGCTACATTGTCGTAAGCAAAATGGACGGAAGTGCCAAGGGCGGCGGAGCGCTCTCGGCCGTAGCTGCGACAGGCGCTAAGATCGCCTTCGTGGGCGTCGGGGAGAGAATCGAGGACCTAGAGGAGTTTGATCCCAAGTCCTTTGTCGCCAGGCTTCTCGGAATGCCCGACCTGGAGAACCTGCTGCGCCGCTTCGCAGCCTACGAAGCTGTGCAACGTGAGAGGCTTAAAGCGCTAAGCGCGGGTAAGATCACTCTTCTTGACCTCAAGGAGCAGCTCATAGAGGTCAGGAGGATGGGCCCCCTCGGCAAGCTCCTTGAGATGGTGGGCTTCGGGGCTCCCTCTAAGGAGCTTGTCGAGAGAGGGGAGGAGAACGTGGAGAAGTGGATAGCTATACTCGACTCCATGACGATGGAGGAGCTACTGCACCCGGAGATAATCGACAGGTCCAGGATCTCTAGGATAGCCAGAGGCTCCGGCACCACACCCAAAGACGTGAAAATGCTGCTCGAGTCCTTCGAGAGGGCTAGAAAGCTCCTGAAACAGGCTGCCCGCTCGAGGAGAGGAGGCTTACCGGGTACTAGGCTGTGAGCGCCGCTAGGGAGTACCTGGTTTTCTTGGCGGGCCAGCCCCTGGAGGACAAACCTCTTCTCTCGAGGATCATCACCTCAGCGTTCTTCCTCTCGCACGACATACGGCGCGACGTGGTCCTCAGGCTCGTCTACCCCGAGTTCCGCGTTCGCGTCTCGCTCCTAGGTGCTAGACTTAGGCACGTACACGTCGACGAGCAGTCTCTCAGCGGGGTTCTCAGGCGTGCAGAGCGAGCAGCACGTGGTGCTCTTCAGAGGGCAGTGAGCCCACACCCCGGGGTGCTTGTAGAGCCTGTGACCAGGCCTGTTGTGAGCAGCGAGTGCTTGCTCGTAGACGCCCGCGCTCCGTGGCTTAGCAGGGAGCTCGTGGACTGCAACTACTCCTGCTTCGTGATCAGCGCTGGGAGCAGCCCCGAGAACGCACCCTCCCTGAGGAGAGTTAGGGTCACAGCTTTTCCCAAGCCAGCTGACACAACCTTGGTAGTGCTCAACATAGAGCTGGACAGAATATGCGGCTAGAGCTTCCGCCCTTGGATTATGTAGCCGGTGTGCTGCACACCTATAGTCTCGGGCCTCAGCTCAGCCGGCTCGGCTTTGTACTTCCTCAACATTATCTCCACGACTTCTACCATCTTGAAGTCGCTGCGCCTCAGAGCGGAGAGTGTCCTCTCGACCTGGGGGAGCGTCGGCACGAAGACCAGCAGAACCCCGCCATGCGACAGGGAGGCGTAAGCCTTGTCCACAACACTCCACGGATCCGGTAGGTCCAGCATCACAGCATCGACATCTTGTTCGTCGAACCCCTCTCTCACGTCCTTGTTCTTCGCCACGATGAAGTCCTGGAGGCCGAGGGCTTTGAAGTTCTCTAGAGCCATCTCGTAGAAGTCCTTCCTCACCTCGTACGTGTACACCCTCCCCGTGGGTCGGACGTAGTAAGCGAGGGTTGCGGCGAGGAATCCTGTACCAGTGCCTGCCTCCACGACGACGGAGCCTGGTCCCACGCCGGACGAGATCAGCATGTACCCGAGGTCTTTGGGGTAGATCACCTGGGTGAATCTCTTCAGGCTCAGCAGCTTCTCCACGAGCGTAGCTCTGCTGACAATTAATCGCTCGCCGACGTTCGTCTCGACGTGGCTGCCGAGCTCGATGCCTACGAGCCTATCGAGATCGATAGACCCCCTAGTTGTGTGGAACTTTCTCCCCGGCTCAACCCTCACCGTGTACGACTCCTTCTCGCTGTAGTACAAAGTGACCCAGTCGCCAGCGTTTACGCGGCGCATCGGCTCTGCAGCGTGGAGAGAAGTATATATCCATGCAGCCGAAGGTCACGGGCTGGGTGAGAGGTATGGCTGAGATGCCCATACAGATCAGGCAGGCGCTAGAGCTTCTGAAGCAGATCGCTGACGACAGGGGTGTCCCGAGAAACATAAGGCGCGTAGCTACGGAGTCCATCGAGGTGCTGCTGGACCCGAAGATGTCACCAGGCTTGAAAGCAGCCACGGTGATCTCGAAGTTGGACGAGGTGTCCATGGATCCGAACACACCTCTTTTCGCCCGCACTAAGATCTGGCAGGTGACTTCCCTCCTCGAGCAGGTTAAGGACATGTGAGGATTAGGAAGCTGAAGAGCGGTAGCGTGGTCTACGGCGATCTGCCGGAGGGCTGCAAGCTGTGTCAGCAGGGTCTCAAAACGGTGGTTTTTCTCACGGGTAAGTGTCCAGCAAGCTGCTTCTACTGCCCGCTGAGCAGCGAGAGGAAGAACAGGGACGTGGTGTTTGTCAACGAGAAGCTGGTCGACCCCAACAACCTCCGCAGAGCCTTGGTAGTCGAGGTTCTGAGGTCGGCCTCTCTCGGCGCGAGCTTCACGGGCGGCGAGCCCCTCCTCAAGTACAAGCTCGTTGCAGAGCTCACCGCGTTCCTCAAGAGCAGCTTCTCTAGGAGGTTCCACGTGCACGTGTACACGTCGGGCATACCCCTCACTTCGAAGGTTGTGGAGGAGCTTGCGGACTCAGGGCTCGATGAGCTGCGGGTGCACGCCCCCCTCTCCAGGCTGGAGGAAACTCTGAGGACTGTGAGAAGCGTGTCTGTAGACTTCCGCGTGGGCCTTGAGTACCCCTCCCTGCCAGGCGCTTACGAGCGGATAGCCAAGCTCCTGGACATCGCCGAGAAGTACGAGCTGGATTTCATCGTTTTAAACGAGCTGGAATTCACCGAGACTAACGCTCCTTCGCTTTTGCTTCGCGGCTTCACCATGCGCGGGGACTACCGGGCTGCTCAAGGCAGTTGTGAAGAAGCCCTAAAGGTCATCGAGGAGGCTGAGCGCAGAAGAGCTGCTATTAGCGTGCACTTTTGCCCGGTGAGAGTCAAGGATAGCTACCAGACTGCACTAAGAACCTATCGCTACTCCACCTTACTGGCACTACCATACCAGCTTGTCACCGATGAAGGGACAAGCCTAGAGCTCGCATACACGCCTAGCGGCGGCGAAAGCGATATTCTCAAGCTGTACCCCAGAGGTCGCGCTCCGATATTCTACGACGAGGCTGTGAAAGATGGCTATATTGTGGAGAGGAGCCTCGCGCTGGGAGGCCTTCCCCTAGAAGAAACCCCCTTGAGGAAAAACTCCGGGTTGAAGAGTTGAGAGCCTGGGCTACCGGCGGTGGTCTGAAGGAGGGGTGGAGCA
>Ga0065719_106810_pt1 | contig 27948 bp, 32 predicted proteins | sample GBSCel85sediment_FD_59106 | JGI IMG/M metagenome (GOLD analysis project Ga0065719, IMG submission 59106) | Hot spring sediment microbial communities from Great Boiling Spring, Nevada - Cellulolytic enrichment CS 85C v3 (version 3) | ecosystem: Environmental > Aquatic > Thermal springs > Hot... | reverse complement strand
TCTATATTTTATTATAGCGGGGGTGCCCGAGCGGTCAAAGGGGTCGGGCTTAAGACCATTTGGTAAGAGACCCGATGGGTTTAGGCCCGTCCGGGGTTCGAATCCCCGCCCCCGCATTAAAATAAATCCTCCTTCTAGTTAGCAAAAATATATAAACATTTAATTTATGATTCTTAGTTATGATAAAAAAATTGATTTATTTATTTATTTTATTTATAGCACTATTAACTAGCGTATATGCAGAATCTGCATTGGCGACAACAAAAATAACATATGCGGATACAATTTTAGCAAAAGTAGTTTCAGAAATATATGGATACCCTATAGTACTATTAGATAAAGATGGCGTTAGTAATGAAACTTTGCAAGAGCTTGAAGAATTAAATATAACAGAAATATTAATAATTGGTGGTCCTGCCGTTGTATCTTATAAAGTAGAAGAAGAATTAAAAAGTTTGGGTTATAATGTAATAAGAATTTGGGGTGNAACAAGATATGAAACNTCTGCAGAAGTTGCAAGATTCTTCTGGGATTATTCTGATAAAGCTGTAATAGNTACCAGAGAAATAGTAAATGAAAAAGCAGGAATAAAAGAAGTAATGTTAGTAAGAAAAGCTGTTGAAAAAGCAATAGAAGAAAAAGCACCAATATTAATAACACCACCAGGACAATTAGAAGAAAATGTAATTAAAGTTTTAGTTGATTTGGGTGTAAAGGAAGTATACATATTTACCTTATCTGGAAATATAAAAAATATAACTGATACTTTAAATGAATTAGGAATAAAATATGAAATATTTACAATAGATAGACCAGTTATGTTAAGAAATTGTACAAAAATAATTAAAATTGCTGTTCCGGAAGATGTTAATTGGACTTTTGCAAGAGAAATATTTATAGGAAAAAAATGTGTTGAAATATTACCTGTACCTTTAAATATGACATTAGATGAATTAAGAAAACAATTTGATTATGTAATACTTTCTGAAGAAGATAGATTAATGTTTAAAAAAGAAATATTGGAAAACTTTAAACAAAAAGCCTTAGAAATAAGGGAAAAAATAAGAGAAAGATTAGAAAATAAAATAGGTAGAATATTAGAAATACTAATAGAAGAAATTAAAAGATATGAAGAATTGTATAATGAAACAGGAAACCAAACATTCTTAGAGATTGTTCAAGATATTAGTTCTGTAATAGAAGAGATTAAAAAATTATTAGATAAAGAAGAAATAGAGGAAGCATTTAGATTGGGTTTACAAGCTATACATAAAATAAGGGAAATAAAGTGGAAATATGGGATTTATTTGAGGGAAATAGCTGTGCAAGATATAAGAAAAAGTATACTTGAAAGGATAAAAGCTAAAATAAAATCTGTTGGAAAATTGTATAATTTACCAGAGGAAGATGTAGAAGAAGCAATAAAAAATATATCAAGAGAGGAATATGTAAAAGAAATATATATAAGACATATTGAAGTGTTAAAAAATATTATTAGAAAAAATAGAGGAATTATATTAGAAAGGCTTAATCTCTCTGTTCCAGAAGAAGATATAGAAAATACCTTAGAAGATATAATAGAACTAAGAAGATGGATGCCAGATCCTTATGAATTAANAGAAAAGTTGATTAGAGCTTGTATACAAATAGTTGTTACAGCTTGTAGNCCTTGGGGAGAATGCAGAGAATTTGCAAACCCTTGTTTAGTTCCAAAAGGATGGACAATAATAAGACCAANACTCATAAAACCTATTGAAACCCAATAAGGAATTTAAATTTTATTTTTTATAAGCTAAATAAATTANATAATCTCCTTTTTTATTAAATATTTCAAATCTCTCAAAATATTTTTTTANTAAACTNTCAACNTATCTAAATTTTTTTGTTGCAACTAACTGAAGCAAACCTGGTTTATTNAAATGNTTATAACTTTCTTCTATCCATTTTTTTATAATATCTTTTCCCCTTGTAAATGGNGGATTTGTTATAATGTTATCAAAAATTTCATTTAAATTTTCAAATAAATCTGATAATACAANCTTTACATCTACNTCATTTACTTTAGCATTTTTCTTAGAATATTTTATTGCTACNTCATTTATATCAGATAATACAACTTCACACTCTGGACAAACTTTTTTTGCAACAATACCTANAACACCATATCCACATCCNAGATCTAAAACTTTTTGCCCTTCAAACAAAACCATGGTTTCTGCTAATAATTTAGTTCCTTTATCAACTTTGTCTTTTGAAAATAAATTCTTATTTGAATAAAATGTAAACAAATGACCTCTTATATTTTCTTGTATAATTATTTCCTCACCCTCTTCCCCAGCTATCCAGTAATGTGATACAGTCATAAATAAATTTACATCTTTAAAGAAATAATACTTTAATGAGAAAAAAGTTAATAAAATTATTAAAAAGAAATAATAAAATAGTGAAGAGAAACTCATCGGCTGAAAATGACGAGGGTCTTGAGCTCAGATGATACTAATTTCCCATTGGGATCCTGACGGAATACTTTGTATTTCTCTTTTTTATAAAAAATTTGGCAAAGATATAAAAGTATATTTTTCTGGACCAAGATTAATAGAAAAAACTTTAATAAAAGTTATAGGTGAAAGTAACAAATCTGAAGAAATTTTTATAACAGATATAGCACCTACTCAAGAAGCCATATATTTATCTTCATATTTTAAAAAAGCTATTTGGATAGATCATCATGTTTGGGATAAATTAGAATTAACTTCTAAAATAGAAGTTTATAGAAAGGGCTACAAATCTGCTGCTAGAGTAGTTTCTGAATTTTTTAATATAGAAAGCAAATATCTTGATTTTATAGATGATATAGATTCCAATAATATAAGAAATCAATTAGAGAGAGATTTTAGGGATCTTATAGCAGGAATAAAATTTTTCTATCCAAAAAGCTATAATGTATGGTTTCTGGATATTGCAAAAAAACTTAGTGAAGAAAAAGATATAGAAAGTATGATAAAAGAATATGAGACAATTTTGCTAAATTTTAGAAATATATTAGAGAAACATGAGGATAAAATAATATTAAATACAAAAATAGAAAAAATAGATAATACTGAAATATTTTTTGTTTATTGTGATATAAATATACCGGCTTTTTATGTTGTTGAGACTTTACAAAAGAGAATAAAAAAAGATTTAGATTATGTTTTTATATTGTATGAAAATAAAGGGGAAATAAGAACTACTACTAATAAAAATGTTTTAGAAATTGCCAAAGAACTTGATGGGGGTGGTCATATTTATGCTGCTGGTTTTCAATATTCCTCTGAAGAAAATTTAATAGAAAAAATAAAAGAAATATTTAAAAGAAAAAATATAGTATAGTATTATGAAGGAGGTTTATGCTTCAGTTTATCAATTAATAAGCATAATTTTAGCATTTATCTCTGTTTTATCAATTATTATCCTAAGCAAAGCTCCTATAGAATTTACAATTATAATAATCTCATTTTTATCTTATAAAGGCAAAATACCCCTTTATAGAATAAAAAAATGAGCGTGTTTAAAGCTTATGATATAAGGGGAATTTATGGGAAAGATCTTACAGATGAGGTACTAGAAAAAATTGCTTTAGCTTTTGGAAAGTTTTTTGAAGATGAAGAAACAATTGGAATTGTTAGAGATATTAGAATTCATTCAAAAAAGATAAGAGATATCCTAGTAGAAAACCTTACTTATACTCATAATATAATAGATTTTGGTATAGGATCTACACCAGAAGCCCATTATCTTGCAATGGTATATCAAATACCAGTTTTAATGATAACTGCATCTCATAATCCACCAGAATATAATGGAATAAAGCCTATAAAAAATAATGGTGATGATTTAACTTATGAAGAATTAAAGAAAGTAGAAGAATTAACTAAAAATATAAAAAAACCTGAGAAAAAGGTTGGAGAAGTAGAATATGAAGATGCTGGAATAGAATTATATAAATGGTATATTAAAAAGAAATTTAAAAAAATTAAGGGTTATAAAATAGGTTTTGATCCTGGAAATTCAGTTTTATCCTTATTTAAAGACATATTATTAGATCTAGGAAATGAAGTTTATTCTATAAATGATAAGTTAGATGGTAGATTTCCAAATCATTTACCAGATCCTTCAGATCCAGAAAATTTGAAAGATTTGCAAGAATTGGTAAAAAATAAAAAATTAGATTTTGGTTTTGCTTTTGATGGAGATGGAGATAGAATTGGAATTATAGATAATAATGGTAATATATTTGAAACTCATAAAATTGTTTTACCATTTATAAAAGAAAACAGAACTATTGTTTTAGAAGTATCAATGCCTTTATATCTTAGAAGACTTATAGAAGAAAAGGGGAAATTGATATTAACTAGAACTGGCCATAACTTTGTAAAAGAGGCCGCAAAAATGCATAATGCATTTATGGGGGCTGAGTATTCTGGACATATCTCATTTATTGACAATGGATATATAGATGATGGTTTGTTTGCAGGATTAAGATTAATAAAAGAATTTCAAAAAAATAATATTTGGTTTGATAATATTAAAGCCCCAGAATTTTATTTTGAAAAAACAAAGGTTCCTATGGAAAAAGATATTATAAAGAAAGCAAAAGAATTTGCAGAAAAAGAAAATATAAAATATAATACATTAGATGGTATAGAATTACTTTTTGATTTTGGAAGGATATTGATTAGACCATCTAATACAGAACCTGTTTATAAAATAACATTAGAAAGTTATGATAAAAATAAAATAGCTTATTTAAAAGATCTGTTGAAGCTTGCTTTTAGCTAAAAATAAAGCATAGATTCTAACAAGATTTAGTATTCTTTCTATAACTTTATCTTCTATTTCTTTGTATAATTTATTAGCTTTTTGAAATAAAAAATATGCTTCCTCTGTGTATTTTTTAGACAATGCCTCATAATACAAATCTTTTGTTTTAACCAAAAGATCGTACGCTTCTTTTAGATCACCATCTTTATAAGATAAAATAACCAAGGCTCGTAAATATGGATCATCTATTTTTTTCAATAATTTTTTTGTGTACATACCATATGTTAATAATAAAAAATTTGCAGAGTCTATCATTTTAACAATTTTCATTAGATAATAATAATAAAAATCTTTATAAATATTGTCATCTCTATTGGGTTATACACACATAACAATGATAGAATTGTTAAAAAGAACCAAAATTAATGAGAAGCTTGTTTTATCTCGTTATTCTTATATCAAAAAGCTCTTCTATATATTTTTTCCCATCTTTTTCAAAATATTCGCGTATAGGTCTTAGCAAATTTGTTAACCAATTAGCTACAGCCCCTTTTAAGTCTAACGGATGTATTTTACCATTAATCCAATCTTTTCTTAATTCCCAAAGATTATTATATATTTTTCTTTCACCAGTTTTATTATTTATTATCTCAAACTCTATATCTTTATATCCTAATTTAAAAAGATCGTAAAATTCATTTTCTATTCTTTTATAAATTTTTTCCCATTCTATTTCACCTCTTTTATTTTTTTCTTCAAGAAATTTAATTAATTCTAGTTTACTTACATCTTTAGGAATTCCTAACTCCTCTTTTGTAATTATCTTATTTTCTAAAGCTATTAAAAGTAATCCCATATTTTCCTGTTCTCTAAATATAAGATATTCCACTATTTCCCAAATTGGATTAAATTCTATTTCGTTAGCTGGACAAAATGCCTCTATAATTTTTTTCCTTATTTCATCTTCAGGATCATGAACGAATATTGCAGAACTTGGTATAGATTTTGACATTTTTAATTCAGATAACTCCTCTTTAAGTTTCCTTTTATCTTTTTCCTCTTTTAATTTTTTGTAAATTTCCCAAGAAAGTTTAAAATTAGTTATAAGATGATGATGAACAGCTATTAGCGAATAATTTATCTTATTAGCATATTCTATTGCTATAACATGAGCTTTTCTCTGATCTAGTCCTGCATGAGCTATATTAACACCTTGGAATATTATATCCGCAGCTTGCATCAGTGGATAAATTAACCAAGCTGATGGTATTGTCTTTTCCCCCTTCCTACCCATTATAGTTATAGATCTAATAACCCTACTTAGCGTCGTATATTTTCCTATTTTAACTACCTCAGCCCAATAATTATTATCGTATATTTCAGAAGCTAAAACAAATTTAGTTTTTTCTGAATCTCCACCAACAGCTTTGATACATTGCTTCATAGCCTCTTTAAAGTACCCATTAGCCACTTTTCTTATTTTTTCTATATCTCCTCCCAATTTATTATTAATCCAAGAATGCCAATCTGCTAAGAATATCCTAGTTTCTCCCAGTTCCTGAAAATCCCTTATTTTAAACCCAGAAACAATTCCAGTACCTAAATGAACAAAACCAGATATCTCAAAACCTATGTAATGTCTAAAAGTGCTTATGTTATTTACTTCATGTTCGTTTAATACTTCAATTGTTGGTTTTCTCCACAATATTATTCTTACTTTTTCAGGTTCCATTATTAGCTTATATATTTAATATTTTAAATAGTGTTTTATATCTTTCCACAATATTACCAAAGCAAATAATCTTATAAAAATAAAAAGAGCCATGAGGTAATCATAAACAGGAATGTGAATATCATTTATCAAATAGAATTTTGCTATTAATTCTCCTTCAAATTGCCAAAACTCTATCCAAAAATAAGGATCTACAATAAACCATAAAAGATCGTTCATTGTCCAAACAAAAATAAATCCAAATAACCACAATTTATAATATCTCATAAAAAGTATCAATGGGAACAACCAAAATGTTAGTAAAATAATGGGATACATTGCTAAATGATATTTCAAAAAAGAAAGATCATATTTTCTCCACAATAAACACCTTCCACATAAACAGGATGCATAAAAATCAATCCAAATTATTAATAAGCTTGCAAGTATTAAAAATATAAACCATTTCCTTTTATTTATTTCTATTAGCATTTAAATTATTTGGACATTAAATAATTAATAAATTTTTATATGACAGTATTCATCAAGAGAAGAATATTTTTACTGAGATTTTTCTTGTATAATAAATTTTATTTCACAAGCTCTGCATATATTTCTAGTTGTGGGATAATTACAATATATACAAGGTTTTAAATCTATTTTTTCTTTTTTCCTATAATCTTCTTTTATATTGTTTAATACTAAAGTAAATTTTTCTAAAAAATTTTTATGAAAACCGGGATATTTATTTTCTATTTTATATAACCATTTCCTAACCTCATCCCTTAATTGATTTATAATATAAGGACATTCCGTCCAGGGAGGATTAATATTATTTAACAAAGCATAAATCATTGTTTCTTTTTCGGTAACAAAATAAAATGGCTTTATTCTAGGAATAAAATCTCCTTCTAATATCCCAACCTTTGGTCCTCCTTTTGCTATATCTTTTATATTTCCTTCAAAAATATTCATAATAATTGTTTGAACTTCATCATTTAAATTATGTGCTGTAGCTAATTTGTCTAATCTTAAATCTTTAGCAGCTTTCCACATTAACCATCTTCTCCAAACACCACAAATAGTACATGGCTTTAATTTATTTTCTAATTTTATTGCTCTGTCTAATTCCATACCAAAATAATCAGAAAATCTGTAAATATATACTTTTATATCATGTTCTTTTGCAAAATTTAATAGATGCTTTGTTAATATATTTCTATATCCTTCAATCCCTTCATCTATATGGATTCCTACAACATCTATATTTAATTCTTCTTTATATTTGTTTAAAAAATAAAGTAAAGCTATAGAATCTTTCCCACCGGACACTGCAACACCTACTTTTTCCCCTTCTTTTATTAATTTATATTTTTCAATAGTATTAAGGACTTTTTCTTCAAATTTTTCTATAAAATGTTTTTTACAATAAGCATACTCATAATCATAATATATTGCTTTTTCTTCACAAAATGAGCATTTCATTTTTGATTTTTATTATTTTTTATTTTTATTTCTTTTCATATAAATATCAATCATAGCATGGAGTTCTTTGTATATTATTGTTAGCTTATTTTCGTAACTTAATTCTTTCTTTAAATCGCAAACACTTAATGGAGGTTTAATTTTTATATTACCATCATAATTAAAAGAAAATTTTAACATTTCTTTGCAATTTATTTTTATTAATTCATTATAAAATTCTTGAAAGATTGTATTAAAATTGCTTTCTACAAATTTTTCTATAATAATTCTAATTTTATCATACTCTTCATTAATTCTTGATATTATATTATTTTCAAATAAAAATCTTCTAGTATATGAATCTACAACGAATATTGGCTTTTCTGATGCATATAAAATAATAACATCTGCTGTTTCTTTCCCAATTCCTTTTATACTTAATAGTTCTTTCCTTAATCCATAGATGTCTAAGCTAAAGAAACTATCAAGATCTTTATAATTTTCTGATATATAATTTACTAAATTCTTTATTCTTCTAGCTTTTGATAAATTAAAAGGAATGGATTTTATAAAATTTATCAACATTTCTTCAGAAATTTTTTTAATATAGTCTAAATTAAATACAAATTTATTTTCTTTCATTTTATTTATAACTTTTTCTACAATCTCCCATTTTGTGTTCTGAGTTAAAATAGAACCCAAGATTACTTCTACCCTCCAATCACCATTTGTTAAAGTATGATATCTCAAATCAACAGGCCACCAAAATTGAAAACCAACTGTTAGTAATTCTTTTAGAAGATTTAACATTTATATTTCTTGAAGAAAGTTTTTAAGACAATGTAACGATTTTTATGTATGATATTAAATGACAAAAAAATAAAAGAATATATAAAAAATAAAAAAATAATTGTTGAACCGTTTGATGAAAAAAATGTAGGACCATCTTCATTAGATTTAAGACTAGGTTTTAAATTTAGGGTATTTAAAAATGTTGATATAGAAGCTATAGATCCAAAGACCTATGATGATTTGGTATTATTTAGAACAGAAACTGAGAAATATATTATGCATCATGGTATGTTTTCTGATTTGTATATATTAAAAAATCCTGATTGTCCGATAATTATTCATCCTGGTGAATTTATTTTAGCATCTATATATGAATATATAAAATTACCTAATAATATAGCAGCCCAAATACAAGGAAGATCTTCTTTAGCTAGGTTAGGATTAATAATACATACATCTGCTGGATGGGTAGATCCTGGATACTCAGGTCATCTTACATTAGAAATAGTTAATGTAAATAAAATTCCAATAAAAATATATCCACTTATGAAAATAGCCCAAATAACTTTCTTTGAAATAGAGGAAGTAGAAGTACCTTACGACAAAAGATCCACATCTAAATATATAAATGAAGAAGGGGCAACAGAGTCAAAAATAAGAAAAGACTTTATGCAAGAGATATAAATCTTTACTTATTAATTTCAAAGATGGTGAAAAGAACAGGTCCGACTAATGTTCATTTAAGAAAACTTATAAGATTTCTTATAAAAAATAGTAAAGAAAATAAAGCAAAAATATGGAAATATGTGGCTGAATTGTTATCTAAACCAACAAGAAAAAGAATAAAAGTTAATTTAGGTAAAATAGATAAACTTGCTAATGAAAATGATACAGTAATTGTACCTGGAAAAGTTCTGGGTGGTGGAAACATATCTAAAAAAATAACAATTGCTGCATGGAGATTTTCTGAAAGCGCTAAGAAAAAATTAGAAAATATTGGAGCAAAAATTACGAAAATAGAAGATTTAGTAAAAGAGAATCCAAAAGGTTCAAAGGTAAAAATAATTATTTAAAATGTCCTCTAAATATAAACCACCAACTATTGGATTTATATATATAGATGCAAAAGATCATATATTAGGAAGATTAGCATCTTATGCTGCAAAACTAGCATTAGAAGGATACGAAGTTCATATTGTTAATTCAGAAAAGGCAGTAGTAACTGGAAAAAAAGAAGTTGTATTAGAACAGTGGAAACATAAAATCCTTGAAAGGGGGGATTGGTATAAAGGACCATTTTATCCAAAAAGACCAGATTTGATTTTAAGAAGGGTTATAAGAGGTATGTTACCAAAAAATTGGAGAGGAAGAATTGCTTTATCAAGGATAAAATGTTATATTGGAACGCCAAAAGAGCTTGAAGGAAAAGAATTCAAAATATTTAAAGATGCTTTAATAACAGAGAAAATAAAAAACTCAAAAAGAAAAATATGGTATGTATATTTAGAAGAAATAGCAAAACATTTAGGAGTAGTTATAAACAAATAATTTTTAAATATTTATACTTTCTTATTTATTCATATGAGTAAAATTATAATAACAACTGGAAAGAGAAAAAAAGCTATTGCAAGGGCTTATATTAAAGAAGGAAAGGGAAGGATAAGAATAAATTCTATACCATTAGAATTTTACCAACCAGAATTAGCAAGATTAAGAATAATNGAACCNATAATTTTAGCTGGAGAAGATTATATTTCAAAAGTAGATATATTTGTTAAAGTTAATGGTGGCGGATTTATAGGACAAGCAGATGCTGCAAGAACAGCAATANCAAAAGGATTAGTAAAATTCTTTGAAGATGAAAAATTAAAAGCATTATTTACATATTATGATCCTTGGTTATTAAAATCGGATCCTAGAACAAAAGAACAGAGAAAATCTCCTACATCAAAAGCAAGAAAACATTATACTACAGCATATAGATAAGTTATAAATTACTTTACTTCCTCTACACTTTCTTTTCCTTCTTCACTTTCTTCTTTTGATGGATATGCAACTTTTGATATAATCATAATCTGCCCTATAGCTTTTACTAATTGATGTTGAACTATTAATCCCTTTGCTCCTCTCTTAATTAATTCAGGATCTGCTATTTTTATTTTCCAACCATATATTTTATTACCTGTTATTATAGCATCTTCTACATCTCCCAAATACATCCCATCTTCTGTATAAACTTTTAGCTTGTAAACCTCAGAAATTCTTTTTATATTCAATGCCATTTAAATATTTATTTTCTCTAAATATAAATATTTTTTCCAAGTTATAATTTCTATGAATGCTCTTAATAATAATAATAATAAAATACCTGAAATAAAACTAAAAGTTGCAGAAGCTAGACAAGAGGATGTTTATAAAGGTATAGTTAGAATTGATTCTGAATCTATGAGAAAAACAGGGGTAAAACCAGGGGAAGTGGTTGAAATAGAAGGTAAAAAGAAAACAGTAGCAATAGTACAAAATGCTTATCCAGAAGATATTGGTTTAGGTATTATAAGAATGGATGGTATAACTAGAAGAAATGCGGGGACTTCTTTAGGATCCTATGTAACAGTTAGAAAAGCTAATGTAAAAGAAGCACAAAAAGTAGTATTAGCACCTGCACAAAAAGGTGTAATATATCATATTCCACCAGAAACAATTCATAAAATATTAATTGGAAGGCCTGTTGTAAAAGGAGATTTAATAATTGCTACACCAACTTATTATTCTAGAAGAAGATATAGAGATCCTTTCTTTGAGGATTTTATATCTGTTGTAGAAGAATTCTTTTCATTTGGATATGGTACTGAATTAAAATTAACAGTTGTAAATACAATACCCAAAGGGCCTGTCATAATTACTGATGCTACAGAAATAGAATTATTACCACAAGCTATAGAAGTAAAAGAGGAATTACCAGAAGTAACATATGAAGATATTGGTGATATGGAAGAGGTTGTTAGAAAAGTTAGAGAACTTGTAGAATTACCATTAAGACACCCAGAAATATTTGAAAGATTGGGAATAGAACCACCAAAAGGAATATTATTATATGGACCTCCGGGTACTGGTAAAACATTGTTAGCTAAGGCTGTTGCAAATGAATCTGGTGCATATTTTGTTGCTATAAATGGTCCTGAAATTGTATCCAAATATGTTGGAGAATCTGAAAAAAGATTGAGAGAAATATTTGAAGAGGCTAGGAAAAATGCACCAGCAATAATATTTATTGATGAAATAGATGCTATAGCTCCAAAAAGAGATGAAGCTATTGGAGAAGTTGAAAGAAGATTAGTTGCACAATTACTTACATTAATGGATGGTTTGAAAGAAAGAGGAAAGGTTATTGTAATAGCTGCAACAAACAGACCTAATGCCGTAGATCCTGCTTTAAGAAGACCTGGAAGGTTTGATAGAGAAATAGAAGTACCTGTTCCAAATGAGGAAGGAAGATATAAAATATTAAAAGTACATACTAGAAGAGTACCATTAGGGAAAAAAATAATCGAAGATAACAAAGAAAGGTATGTATTGTTAGATGATGAAGAAAGAGAACAGTTAATAAAAAAATTGGCGTCTATAACTCATGGTTATGTAGGGGCAGATCTAGCTGCCTTAGTTAAAGAAGCTGCTATGAATGCTATAAGAAGAATAATACCAGAAATACTAAAATATGAAAGTGGACCATTACCACCAGAAACATTGGAAAAATTAGTAGTAACAGAAGAAGATTTCATGGAAGCGCTAAAAGTTGTTCCGCCATCAGCTATGAGAGAAGTATTAGTAGAAGTTCCAAAANTTAGATGGGAAGATATAGGNGGTTTAGAAAATGTTAAACAAGAATTAAGAGAATCTGTAGAATGGNCTATAAAATATAAATTTTTNTTTAAAAAATTGGGAATAGAACCACCAAAAGGAATATTATTATATGGACCTCCNGGTACTGGTAAAACATTGTTAGCTAAGGCTGTTGCTACAGAAGCAGGAGCTAATTTTATAGCTATAAAAGGACCAGAAGTTTTATCAAAATGGTTTGGAGAATCTGAAAGAATAATTAGAGAAATATTTAGAAAAGCTAAGCAAGTAGCACCATGTATTGTATTTATTGATGAAATTGATTCTATAGCACCAAGAAGAGGATCTCATATTGATTCCGGAGCTTTGGATAGGGTTGTAAATCAATTATTAACAGAACTGGATGGTATTACATCTAGAGGAGATGTAGTTGTAATAGCTGCAACAAACAGACCAGATATATTAGATCCTGCTTTGTTAAGACCTGGAAGATTTGATAGAATTATATATGTTCCTCCACCNGATGAAAAAGCTAGATTAGAGATATTAAAAATACATACAAGAAATGTCCCACTTGCCGAAGATGTAAATTTAGAAGAACTTGCAAGAAGAACAGAAGGATATTCTGGTGCAGACTTAGCTGCTTTTGGTTAAAGAGGCTGCAATGCTAGCTTTAAGAGAAGTATATGAAAAACTAAAATCAGAGAAAAAATATGAACAGGATATAATGAAAGAATTAGAAAAAATTGATATAAAGGTAAGTAAGAAACATTTTGAATTAGCATTAACAAAAGTAAGACCATCTATATCACAGGATATGATAAAGTTTTATCAGCAATTTGAAGAAACATTCAGGGGGGGAATGGTGATAGAAAAGAGCATTAGGGAAAGATATTATGGATAATTTTGGTAGATACATTAGACAACGTATATTATTTGGAGAATTAGATGATAAAATACATGAAAGTAAGGTAGCAGTTATAGGAATTGGGGGAATAGGAAGTTGGGTAGCTGAACTGTTAGCTAGAATTGGTGTAAAGAAAATAATATTAGCTGATAAAGATATTGTTAGTTTATCAGACTTACATAGACAAGTTTATACTGAAGAAGATATAGGAAAATATAAAGTAGATGCTATGGAAAATAGATTAAGAAACGTAAACTCTCAAGTAGAAATAGAAACTTATAAGAAATTTGACGAAGGTAATGCATTAGAAATATTTAAAAAAGTAGATATAGTATTTGATGGAACAGATAATATTGAAACTAGATATCTAATCAATGAAGCTTCTGTTTTAACAGGAAAACCATGGATATTTGGAACAGTTACACAATTTAAAGGATATGCTGCTCTAATAAATCCGGAACATTTCTGTTTTTATGATATATTTGCAAACAAAACACCGGAATTATCTTGTGATACCTATGGGGTTTGCTCTGCTGCTGTGTTATTTGTGGCTTCTTTAGAAATAAAATTATTTTTACAATATTTAGAGGGGAATTTTGAACCATATATATATCATTATGATTTAAAAAATATGATTTTGGAAAAAATTAAAGTAAAGAGAAATCCGAAATGTAAAATATGTGTTTTGAGAGATTTTGAGTATTTAAAATGGATATAAAAGATGTTATTTTTGAAATTAAAAGAAAAAAAGAATTATTTGAAATATCTGAGAAATTTTTAGAAAATTTTATTAAAAGAGAATTGCAAAAGAGAGAATATTTATTAGATATAATTAAAAGAAGTAAGAACATAAAAGATTTAAAGAGAGATCCTTTGTTTATAGAATTCTTTAAGGAAATAAGAAAAATTCTTCATGAAATATANGGNNTTTTTACACCAAAAGANAGAAAAAGAATGTTAGATATTATTTACAGTGATCTTCCATTAAAACAAAAAATAATTGAACTCNTAACAATTACACAATCAACTAGAGAAAGAATAAATTTTTATTCCGATATATATAAAAATATTTTTATAGAAGACCCTATAGAGATTTTAGATTTAGCCTCCGGTCTTAATCCAATTTCTATATATTTCTCTGATAAAAAACCAGAAAGATATGATTTTTTAGATATATCAAAATACGTTATTCAAATTGTAGATTATATTTTGAATGAAATTGGAATAAAAAATAACGGATATGAAGAGGATATTTTTAATTTACCAAAAGAAATACTCAAAAATTATCAATATATTTTTATATGGAAAACTATTCCTCTTTTAGAAAAAGTACAACCAGGATATACTAAAGAACTTATAAATATTTTAGATTTTGATTATTTGGTAATTAGTTTTCCTAGAAGAAGCTTAAGAAAAAGAAAAGAAATAGGAAAGGCTTGGATACCATGGATAAAGAAAATAGCTAAAGATTTAAATTTAGAAATAAAAAAAGAATATGAAATACCGAATGAATACTTTATAATTTTATCAAAAAAGAAATAAAAATATACTTTTTAACATTTTATTTTATTTGTTAAAATATGCACATAGAAGAATATTTTGAGCTTATTAAAAAAGAAGTTGAGAAGGTATATGAGATTGCTAAAAAAGCTAGATCCCTAGGTTATGATCCCGAACCTGATATTGAAATTCCTATTTCAGAAGATATGGCTGATAGAGTTCAAAATTTACTTTCCATAATTGATCCAATTATAAAAGAAATAAATTTACCTGAAGCTATAAGAAATATAGAAAAAGAATTTGGTCCTTTATCCTTCGCAACTATACTTAAGATATCAGAATATGTCGCTGAAAAAATTTATGAAAGAACAAAAGATAAAATTAAGGCAATAGAACTTGGTTTAAGGGCTGGTTTTGCTTATCACACATTGGGTGTAGTCGCAGCACCTACAGAAGGAATTGTTAAAGTCTTGGTTAAAAAAAGAAGAGATGGAAAAGAATATATAGCAATTTATTATGCTGGTCCGGTAAGATCTGCAGGAGGTACACCTACTGCTTTTTCTGTAATAATAGCAGATTTCTTAAGAAGAAAATTCGGATTTGAAAAATGGGATCCTACTGAAGAAGAAATACAAAGATGTATAATAGAAGTTTTTGATTACAAAAGAGTAAAGCATTTACAATATATTCCAAAAAAAGAAGAATTAGAATTTGTATTAAGAAATTTACCTGTAGAAGTAACTGGGGAACCTACTGAAGAAGAAGAGGTTTCAGCATATAAAGATTTGCCAAGAATTGAAACAAATAGAATAAGAGGCGGTATGGCTTTAGTAATAGCAGAAGGTTTGTGTCAGAAAGCTGGTAAATTAGCAAAAAAGTTTTTGGAAATAGCAAAAAAGTTTGGATTAGAAGAATGGGAATGGTTGAAAAAATTAAAAGAATTGCAAGAAAAATTATATTCTTCAGAATCTTCAAGTTCTAAAGAACCCATATTACCATCCTGGAAATATCTATCACAAATTACTGCTGGTAGACCTGTTATTTCTTTACCTATGGAAAAAGGAGGTTTTAGATTAAGATATGGAAAATCTAGAACAAATGGACATGAAGCTATATCAATTCATCCGGCTACAGCAGTATTAACTTTAGGATTTTTGGCATGGGGTACTCAATTAGTTTTAGAAAGACCCGGTAAAGCTGCCGGTACCTCTTTTTCAGATACAATAGAACCACCTTTTGTTAGATTAAAAGATGGATCTGTTATAAAAGTTGATTCTGAAAGAAAAGCAAAAGAATTAGTAGAAAAGAATCTAATAGATAAGATATTATTTTTGGGAGATGTATTAATTACATATGGTGATTTTTTAGATAATGGACATATATTAGCTCCTTCACCTTATGTAGAAGAATGGTGGATACAAGAGTTTGAAAGAAAAGCACATGAAAAAATTCCAGAATTTGAAGTAAAGTTTGATATGCATAAACCGAGAGAATTGTTTGAAATAGTCGGATTAGAAAAGCTATCTGAGTTTTTAAAGATAAAAAAAGAAAGATTAGAAAAAATCATTAGATATCCTTTAAAAATAAAACCAACATTTATAGAAGCATTAAAAATTTCTATTAAGTTAGATATACCTTTGCATCCAAAATATATTTTCTTTTGGAAAAATATAAAAACTGAAGATTTAAAAAAAATAATAGAATTCTTAAGAAAAAATGCAGAAATTGACATAAAAGAAATAAAAATAAATGATAAAAAAATAAAAATAGCTAAAGAAATAAGAATTCCTCTTGATAAAATAAATAAAGAAATAAAAGAAATACTCGAAGATATATTAATAGAACACAAAGTAAAAAACGGGTATATAATAATATCTTATCCCTATTCTGCCGCATTATATATTCAATTAGGATATTTAGAAAAAATCCCAGAAAAAGAAAATATTTTAGAAGCTATAAATGAAATCTCTTTAGTCAAAATAAGAGATAAAGTTGGTATTTATATAGGAGCAAGAATGGGTAGACCTGAAAAAGCAAAAATAAGGGAAATGAAAGGTTCTCCAATGATGCTATTCCCAGTAGGAATAGAAGGGGGTAGGATGAGAAACCTAATTGAAGCCTTGAATAATAAAGGAAAAATTAAAGCAGAACTAGTTTTATATTATTGTGAAAATTGTAAAACTTTTGTACCATATAAAAAATGTATATTTTGCGGATTAAATACAATCAAATATTATAAATGTTCTGTTTGTGGAAGATTTGTAAAAACAAAAGAACATTGCGGAAAACCTACAAAGCCATATGGGATTATTGGAATAGATTTAAGAAAATATATTGAAGCTACTCTTAGAAACTTGAATCTTGATTTTTCCCAATTATCTAAGGTTATAAAAGGTCCGAGGGGTTTATCTAGTTTAGAAAAATATCCTGAAAGATTGGAAAAAGGTATATTGAGAGCAAAATATAATCTTTTTGTTTTTAGAGATGGTACAATAAGATTTGATGCTATCGAAATTCCAATTACATATTTTAAACCTAAAGATCTTGTTTATGTATCAATTGAAAAACTAAGAGAATTAGGATATACACATGATNTTTATGGGAATCCTTTAGAATCTGAAGATCAGATATTAGAATTAAAACCACAAGATGTTATCTTACCAACAATTGGTCCTATGAAAAAAGGCGGAAGAATAAAAAAAGATGGTGTGGTTGAGACTTTGATAAATGCTACAAAATTTATAGATGAACTTTTAGAAAGATTCTATAAATTGCCAAGATTTTATAATATAAAAAAACCAGAAGATTTGATAGGTCATTTGATAATAGCTTTAGCCCCTCATACCTCTGCGGGGGTTATTGGGAGAATAATAGGATTTTCTAAGACACAAACTTTATTAATGCATCCGTTGATGCATGCTGCTATAAGAAGAAACTGCGATGGAGACGAGGGTTGTTTTATGTTATTATTAGATGCTTTACTTAATTTTTCAAAGCATTATTTACCTGCAAAAAGGGGTGGTACAATGGATGCCCCATTAACTATTACTATAAAAGTAAAGCCAATGGAAGTTGATGATGAAGTTCATAATTTTGATACAGTTTGGAACTACCCATTAGAATTTTATGAAGCTACTTTAAACTTTAAAGATCCTTCTGAAGTAAAAATAGAAATATTGAAAAATAGAATAGGTAGGAAAAATGAATACGAAAATTGGGGGTTTATGCATGATATAAGTTCTATAAGTAAAAAAGGAAATAAAATATCTGCATATAAAAGATTAAAATCTATGCTAGAAAAAATGTCTTATCAACTTAAAGTTGCTGAATTAATAAAAGCTAATAATCCTTCTATAGTAGCTAGCTTAGTAATAAATTTACATTTTGCAAGAGATGTAAAAGGTAATTTAAGAAAATTTTCTGAACAAGAATTTAGATGTGTAAAATGTAATGAAAAGTATAGAAGAATTCCACTATCAGGAAAATGTGAGAAATGTGGTGGGAGATTAGTATTAACAGTTCATTATGGAACTATAACCAAATATTTAGAACCAAGTTTATGGCTAGCTGAAAAGCTAAAATTAGATGAATATACAATATCTAGCTTAAAAGTTTTAAAATTAAGAGTAGATCAGACATTTGGTAAACAATCAAAGGATAAATCAATTATCCATTTCTTTAATAATAATAAATAATGTTCATATTAGCCGGTTTAGGTATGAATATAGAAGAAATACCATGTAGCGTTCTAGAAGTTATAAAAAAAGCAGATTACGTCTTTTTAGAAATTTATACTAATATTCCAAGTAAAAAATTATTAGAATATCTTATGAATTTAAGAAAAGATATAAAAATTGTATATAGAAAATTTGTAGAAGAAGAATTAGAAGATTTTATAATTAAAAATAAGGAAAAAACAATAGCATTATTAGTTTTTGGTAATCCACTATTTGCTACAACGCATATCTCCTTATTAAAGTTCTGCAAAGAAAATAAAATAGATTTTAAAGTAATACTATCTTCTTCTATATATGATCATATTGCAAAAACAGGTTTATTTATATATAAATTTGGAAAGACTGTATCAATACCTTTTCACGAATCTGATATACCATATAAAGTTATAAAAGAAAATTTATCAATTGGAGCTCATACACTGCTTTTATTAGATATAGATACTGAAAAATCTAAATATTTGAGTATAAGAGAAGCTATAGAAAGATTAATATCTTTAGAAAATAAATTTAGAGAAGGGATAATAGATTTAAATAAAAAGATAATTATATGTGAAAGGCTAGGTTTTGAAGATGAAAAAATATATTATGTTTCATTAAAAAAAGCTATGGAATTTGAATATAACTATCCTGTCTGTATAATATATCCGTCAGATTTAAATCCTATAGAAAAAGAAATATTAAAATGTATGAGCTATTTTTACGAAGAATAAAAAATAAAAATATTTTTTTATTTGTACTAACATTTTTTACAGTATTCTTTTCATGTGTTTTAGCAAGAACTAGTAATGAATATGCTGGACTTTTAGCTATAACTATTTCCTTAGTACCTTTAGTTCAAATAATGAATAAGTTAATAGAAATTGAAGAGATTAAAGAAGAAAAATTTATTCAAAAGAATTTATTTATTCGTCATAAAGAATTTATACTAAATTATTTTTCAATATTTTTTGGTGCTGTCCTTGGTTTTTATTTATCTTATATATTNTTNCCANANATGTTTTTATTACAAAAGAAAGCTATAGAAGATATTAGAATAGAAATTATGACATTGGCTAAGGGNTCTTATTTAGAAAAAGAAGCAATATTTTCATATATTCTTATAAACAATATGAAAGTTCTATTATTATTTTTCTTATTTTCTTTTATTTTTGGTGCTGGAGCTATTTATCTTTTATTATGGAATGCTTCTATTATTGGTGTATTTTTAGGTATTAAAGCAGAAGAANATTTAGGAAATATATTAATTAAATATATATTNCATCCTTTGTATAAACTTATCCTTTTACTCCCTCATGGTTTTTTTGAATTCTTAGCATATTTTTTAGCTGCTTTATCTGGGGGGATAGTATCTATAGCATTAATAAAAAATTTAGATAAAGAAAAATTGGAAAGAATATTGGCAGATTCTATATTATTATTTGTGTTTTCTATAATTTTTCTTGTAATTGGGGCATTTATAGAAGCTTACTTTTAAAATTTAAAATAAAATAATTTTATGTTTGAGGGATTTGAAGCATTAGAAGAAGGGATAATTTATGGTATTTTAGAAGATTATAATAATAGGAAAATTATAGTTAATATAAAAGGAATTAGAAAAGAATATGATTTTAGGGAAAATCTTATTAGCTTTTTAAATAATATAGGTAAGAAATCCTTTATTAGAGCATATGTAAAAAATAATGAAATAATATATATTGAAAAAATTAATGAAGAATTGTACAAAAAATATATGAAATTATTGGATGAAATAAAAAATATTAAATAACCACATAATCCTTATTTTTAATAAAATAAATTATCCATAAAGAAACAACTAGACCAGAGACTAAAAACATCCAAATTACATCATGTAAAAATTTAGGATCTATATTAAAATAATAATAAAAAATAAGTGTTGTAAAAATTCTTAATACATTAGCTATAATAACAATTGGTGAAAAAAGCAAAAAGTATTTTGCTTTTATTTTAAAATCTTTTATAGGTGTAGCAAAAATTATTGCAAACAAACCCAAAAATGATTTATATCCTATACAATCTTGTGTTATTACAAAACTGAAATCATTTAATATTAATATATTTTCTTCTCTGCTTATTGCTATTCCAAAAAATTTAATCAAAGTTTCTATGAATTTTGCATAAAAATTTAATATACCTTTTGGTAGAGTTATAAAACCCTTGGACATCAAAAACAATGGAATAGAATATATAGATAAGTTCCATAAAAAAATAGACAATCTTAGTAATTTTTTTCCTAATTCATCCTTTGGTCTATATTTAATAAAAAGCTCTAGCATCTTTAATTTTAACAGCAACCCCTCTTTTAAATTCTTTTATTTCCTTTGCAGAAAGTAAAGCAACACCAGTTGCTATTAAATTATCATTTTTATCTACTACTAATACAACATCATTTGGCAAAATATTTTGATCAATATCTATTACAAATTTGCAAAAAACAGATTTTCCTTTTTCAACAAAAGATGCTGCTTCTTCAGATATTACTACTCTATACTTTGGATATTGCAAATATTTTTTTACAATTAATCCTCCAAAATATGATAAAATTATAAATCCTGTTGTTGGTTCTATAGTTCCGAATAATTTATCTTCTATATATATTCTTCTGATTCTATTAGTTTTTTTACTTATTTCCACTTTAATTTTTTCTTTATAATCTTCTAAAATTTTATCTCCTATCTTATCTCCATATTGGTAATTTAATATAGATTTAATTATTTGCAATACCATACCACCATAATAAAAATTTTGATACAGCTTTCCTTATTCCTTCATCTTTACCCATAATGTATATTTTATTTTCTTTTATAATTATATTATTTGTTTCATTTTGCAATAAAAATATAATTAATTTTTCTTCAGATGATATATTATATGTCTTATTATTTTTATCTGCAATATAATACCAGTCTTCTTTTATATCTAAAGAATAAAAATCACATTTTTCATCATAATATAAACATACTGGTATATAACTAAGTGGAATCTTTAGTAATAGTTCTAAAAGAGCTGCTGAATAATACCCTCTGCCAAGCGGATCAAAAAAGATTATAGAAACATTATAATTTTTTGTAGATAAATTTTTTTCAATTATTATTGGTATGTCTGCTAATTCCTCAAGACAATATAAAGAATATATAGTTAAATTATCAGATATTTTATAAAAACACCCTTTTTTCTCTACTTTTTTACTTACATTCGTTTCATTATTTAGCAAAAACGTAGCAAACAATACAAAAATTGTAGTAATTGTTATTATAACTAAGATTCTTTTCATTAAGATTAAGAATATTATTTAAAATTTATAAACAAACAATAATTAAAATGGATGAAAGAAAAGAAATAGAGAAGACAATTATAGAAACGTTAAAACAATATCCATATGGACTTTCTATATCTGAATTAGCAAAAATTTTAAAGATAAACAGAGTAACTTTATCAAAATATTTAGATGTTCTAAAAGAAAAAGGTATGGTAAGTTATAGACCAATAGGAAGAGCAAAAGTATGGTTTGTAAGTGAAGATATAAATATATTAGAAGCTATATTTGGTGAAACAGATTTAAATAAAATATTAAGAAAAGATTCTAATAATGTATATTACATTGGGGATATGAAATTTATGATATTTCCTTCAGAAATTATACAAGACTTATATTTACTAATAGGTAAAAAATATGGTTTGAAAACTGTTAAAGAACTTGGGAAAAAATTAGGTTCTCATATAGCCACAACATATAAAATATATTCTGGTATAGAAAGGGTCCTAAAACCAGAAGTAATAGAGTATTTAATTAGATTTATAGAAAAAATAGGTTTAGGAAAAATACATGATGTTTACATAGATGAAAAAACATTGGAATTTATTATAACTTTTGAATACACATTAGAATCTGATGAAATCATAAATATAGTAGAAGAATTAAAAGATATTAAAGAAAAACCAAAATGTTATTTATTGGAAGGATTTCTAGAAGGCCTTCTAAGTGCTTTATTAAATATGGATATAGTAATAGAAGAAAGGAAATGTAAATTACATGGCGAAAAAGTTTGTGAATTTTATGCTGAGAAAAGATAATAAAAAAGTTTATAAAAAAGTTATAAGCCCCTAACTAACTCTTTTGCTGCTAACTTTATATCTTCTCTTTTCACTGTTGTTCTCTTTGCATGCTTAGCTAATGCTGATGCCCTGCTTGCTATTTCTTGAGCTATTTCTTCTAATGTCTGTTTCAAATATCTAACAGCCCTATCTGATACTCTAGTTATTCCGTGTCTCTCCCCCACTTTTTTTATCAATCTTTCTACAGCTGCCAATGGGACACCTCTCTCTCCCCTTGCCATAAATATTTAATATCTCTCTCATTTTTAAATTTTTTCTTAATCATTCTGAAGATATTGTCATACCATCATATTATAGTGCTCTCACCCCTCAGCCATCAATACTTTATATATTCCATATATTACCTTAAACCCATCCAGAGGAGGAACTGGAAGCATATTTAAAATAAATAAATAAATATTAATAACTTTAAGATGTTCGTATTCTTTTTTCATCATTTTCTTATATAATAAGTGAGCTGAAACAAAAAGCAAAAAATTTGTAATAGGCCCAGCCAAGGATATGGCAGATAAATGTAAATAATTTATAGAATCTTTTATTTCAACGTATCCTGGGATAAAAACTATAAATGGAGAATTTAAGAGTCTAAATATCAAACCTATTAATAAACCTGGATAAAAAACATTATAGAATGCTTCGTATCCCAATAATTCCGCAACAATTTTATGTGCTAATTCATGTAATATAACAGACAATCCTGCAATTTTTGCCCAATAAAATATTTCTTTAAGATTATAATTACGTGAGAAGAGAATTCCCAAAATTATTGCAGTTAGTAAAAGATTAAAAATTTCATGAATAAAAAACATTTATTCTCTTGGAGCCAATATAAATGAGTATTTGAATCTATCTGCTAATTTATAGTCAAACCAAACAGGCATATTTGTATTAAATTTTATAACAACTGTATCTGATATTGTAGCTACTTTTGTTAATTTATACAAATAATCTACAGAATATCTAGCCATAGCCTTTGCTGGAACTTCTAAAGAAAGTACTGTTTCATCTTGTGGTGTTAGATCTATCCTCATTTCTTTCAATTCCCCTTCTGCTATTATAGAAAATGAAGGACCATTTGGATCTGCCAAAAATTTAACTTCATCTGCAACTACTTTAGCAGAGTCTATTATTTCTCTAAAAGCTTTAGCATCCATTTCAATTTGAACTGGTAAGTTCAGACTTGGTATATCCATTATTCCCCCTTCAGATTCTATTACTGGTAAAACAAATTTTCTAGTAGACTTACCTTTTATTGATAAAATAAATTTATTTTTTTCTTTATCCAACTCCCATATTATTTGCTCTTTAGCTTTTGCTTTTGTTAATATTTTTTTAACATCTTCCAAATTTACAGTAAATATTTCTTCCCCTTCATGTTCATAATCTAAAAACATATTATTATATAAATCCAGTATAATAACTGCTACATTTGATGGATCTAAAGAGGCTAAATGAATACCGTCATCTATTGCCTTAAATGTTCCTTCAGATAAGAAAGCTACTGTAGCAGATATCAAATTTTTTAATTCTTTTACTTGAGGAAACACTGCTCTCATAATATAAAATAAAAAAATAATTTAAAAAAATTATAAATTTTAATACATTTTAGTTAACAACCAACCACCGATTATTGCTAATATAAAAGATGCTGCATAAGGAATGGGATTTGCAATTATATTATTAAAAACCCCTATAATTGCATTTGGATCTAAAGATCCTGCAGCAGCTATAAGAATACTAGCTACTAAAAGTATTATACCAATAATTTTATATGATGCACCATACATCTGACTTTTTGCCATAAATATTCTATATTATTGGAGTTTAAATAATCTTCTATATATAAATCTTGCAGAATATTTATCTAAGTATTCATTAAAATTACCACATTTCGTTGATAAAACACATCTTGGACAATTATCTAAACATTTGCATTGAAATATAGATTCTTTAGATTTTTCTATTAATTTTTCTATGTTTTCAAAAAGTATTTTTACTAATCCAACACCATTTTCATAACCTTCATATATAAAAATAGTTGGCTTTCCTGTATCTTGATGAAAGGGATATGAATATCCACCTAATTCTCTAGAATCTATATTTGTAACAACTGGAGATATTTTTATTATATTATGTTCTATTGCATGCAAACCAGATCTAAATGAATAGTAAGAATCTACAATTTTTTTAATTAAAAAAGCTAGTCTTTTATCTTCTATTCTATAAGCTGATAAATAATCTTCTATTATCTCATAAACTTTTTTTGTTGCCATACCCCTATATTTCTCATAAAGGAAGTCTTTATCTATAGAAGATGCTAAATTTATAAGATCTCCAACACTTAAGGATATTTTTCTTTCCTTTATATATTTTTCAAGCTTTTCTTTGAAATAAGAGAAATATTCTTTCTCTACTTCCTTATAATTTTCTGGTATTTCAATCCATATGGCTTCNGTAATAAATTCGTGCTCTATTGGATTGTCATAATAATTTATATTTTGATAAATTCTATCAATAATTTTATATTTTTCCAAATATCCAACATATGTTTTCTTTACCTTTATTTTTCCAAAAAATATACTCCAATCTTTGTAATTTTTTGAATCATAAATTTCTAATATTTTAACATCTTCATAGTATATAGGATATGTTTCTGAATATGTTTTTTCTTCTTTAGCAAAAACAAANGTTATATTACCTACCTTATGAAAATCTTCTATCCTATAGCTTTTTCCTAAAGAATAATAAACCATCCCTGGCAATAAATATTCATAAAAAGAATATTCGTCCATTTCTTCCAAAACATATCCTTTTGCTTTAATAATATTTATTATTTTAAGTGCAGATTCTTCTTTTTTTATTCTTTTAATAGATTTTTTTAAATCTTCTGGAACTAATAATAAATAAAAAACTTTTTCACTTATATTTCTTAATCCAATATATTTTACATTGTTTTGAAGAACATAATAATATTTTCCGTAAAAAGGATCTTTTATTTTCTTTACTTTTCCTTCTTCTTCCAATTTTTTTAATATTTCTTTTTCTTTTTCATTAAAAATATCTTCTGGTGCTCTAGAGAATTCATATATTAAATATAAAAGATGTCTTCTTATAACATTTTCATTATCCAAATTAATTGGTATTGCATCTACTTTGTTTTTTATCAATCTTTCAAATAATTCTTCTTTATTTAATGAATAATAAAAATCTAATGCATCTTTTTTAAATATTATTATATTATACCCTTCAGATGTCCTTCCAGCTCTCCCAAATCTTTGAATTAAAGAGAAAAGACCATCTCTAGGTATACCATAATTTACAACAGCCTTTACATCCCCTATATCTATACCTAACTCTAAAGCTGAAGTAGTTACTAAAATTAAATATTCTCCTTCTTTAAATTTTTTCTCTATTTCTCTTCTAACATCTCTTAATAAACTTGCTTTATACGGATGTACTTTTCCTTCTTTATCAATATCCATAACTGCTATTTTAGATAATTCCACTCCTTTTTTAGATTCTAAAAATACTAATGATTTAATATTATTTTCTAGCAAAATTCTTATCATTCTCTTGAGTAAAACTTTAGAACTGTAATTTTTTGGATCTATAACTATTATTCTTTTTTTATATTGCTTACTAAAATCTTCTGATATTTCTTCAAATTCTAAGTCAAAAAGTTTTTCACAAAATTGCTTAGAATTTGATAAAGTAGCTGATAAAGCTAATACTTTGAATTTATTATTTTTATAAAAATATTTTAGTAATCTAAAAAGTCTTCTAAATACATATGCAGAATTTGTTCCAAAAACACCTCTATAAGTATGAACCTCGTCTATAACAATTAAATCTAAATTTTTAAAAAATGTAAATAATCTATCATGGTTTTTTAATAAAAATAAATGCAAATTATCAATGGTTGTTAATATTATATTTGGTTTTTCCTTTAATATTTCCTCTTTTTCTTTATATGACAAATCTCCAAGAATATATCTTATTTTTGGATTAATTTTATTTTCAAAAATTTTATTAAATTCTTCTAATCTCTTTGAAAATTTTTCATATTGATCGTATAACAAAGCTCTTGTTGGATATATTAACAAATAAGTATTTAATGAATTTTTTAATAAATTGTCTAAAATATATAATCTGAAAACTTCAGACTTCCCAGAAGCTGTAGGTGTTGTTAGAACAACATTTTTTCCAGAATATAATTTTTCTAAAGCTATTTTTTGATGTTTATATAATTTTATTCCTAAATATTTTAAAAAATTATTTATTTGACTATTATAAAAATTAAAATCTTCAAAAACAGGTTCTTTTTCTTCTGCTTCAACAATTCCAATTATATTATCCTTAAATTCTTCCTTGATTTTTTCTATCATTATTTAGATATTGTTTTAAGATTAAAAATCAGTTAGGGGGCTCAGGATTCACTAATCATTTCCCGGCATATCCCTTCATCATCTACGCCGCCGGGGGGATTCGAACCCCCGACCTGCCGGTTAACAGCCGGCCGCTCTACCACTGAGCTACGGCGGCATTTTAATAAAGATATTAAATAAATTTACCAAAAAATTTAATAAGCAAAATGCACTTGTTTTATTTTCTATTAATGATTTCGCCTGAAAACTTAATAAGTGTTATCAAAAATGGTAATAACACTCAAGTTTTAAATATATTTAATAGCTGAGTAGACAATTTTGCATATCACACAGGTATAATTTACATTGCGGTAGATTAACTTAAAGGGTTGTCTGTTCTGTCTTCTTCAATCCTTCTATTATTTTTCTAATATAATACATTAATGTTGATAATTCTCTGATTAACTCTATAGGAATGTCTATCCCTTTTTCTTTAATTTTTTTCATATATTGTTCAATTTTACCTTTGTATTCTTTTCCAGGTAGTTTCTGCATCTTTTCTAGGTGCTCTCTTATAATGTAAATACCTAAACTCTTATATGTCATATTTCTCATAGTTTCTATCTGTGGTTTATATTTTTCTATTTCTTCTTGAATAGCTTTATATAATCTATTAAATATTTCGATGTAATGTAAATA